>Ga0209755_10003299_pt1 | contig 20455 bp, 19 predicted proteins | sample TergutCo191P1_FD_187301 | JGI IMG/M metagenome (GOLD analysis project Ga0209755, IMG submission 187301) | Cornitermes sp. P1 segment gut microbial communities from Petit-Saut dam, French Guiana - Co191P1 (SPAdes) (version 2) | ecosystem: Host-associated > Arthropoda: Insects > Digestive system...
CCACGGCAATGATAACCGCCGTAGTTATGCCTTTGGGATTAAGCATTTTCCCCGCCTTGGGGGGTTTAAACTGAAACACGCACTACCTCCTGTAGTTATTTAAGAGCTGCTTTATTTTAACCTATGTGGGGAGGATAGTCAAAGAGAGAGATGAAAAAAGTGCTTGCCAGTATGCCTCATTTCTGCTATTCTATACTTCAAGAGGCTTAGTGAACAGGCTGGAATATTTCGGAAACCTTATCCGAGCCCACAAGGTAGAGATTCTCATTTCGATTGCCGTTATCATAGTTGCAACAACCGTGTTTTTTGTGCTGGGACGCGATAACACTGCAGATAGTACCTATAGCGAAGCCGGCACGGAGGGGATTGTATTTGCCCGGCGTTATCTGGAGCATGAAGTTGAAGGACTTGAAGACTACGAAGAAGTCGAAGTCATACAGGTCACGGTATATGAGGTTGTTGGTTTTAGGGGGGCCTCAAGGGCGGTGGTTATACCAGTCCGCCACAATGGCTATCCGGTTGTTTGGATAGGGAACAGGGCATTTGAGGATAATGAGCTTACCGGCATAAGTATTCCCAACAGCGTTACCCGCATTGGGGATTTGGCATTTGCGGGTAACCGGCTTACCGGTGTAACCATTCCAGGCAGTGTTGTGAGCATCGGGCGTTCTGCTTTTGAACGAAATCTGCTTGCCAGCGCGTCCATACCCAACAGCGTTGTATATATCGGAAATTTGGCATTTGCGGATAACCGGCTTACCAGTCTAACCATTCCAAACAGTGTTACCCACATAGAGCGTTTGGTATTTGCGGGCAACCGGCTTACCAGCGTAACCATTCCGGACAGCGTTATATACATAGGATACCGGGCATTTGCGGATAACCGGCTTGCCAGCGTAACCATTCCGGGCAGCGTTACTCAAATTGGACACCGCGCTTTTGAAAATAACATGCTTATCACCCTGGTCATCCCAAACAGCGTTACGAGCATAGGGCAGTCGGCATTTGAAAGGAACCAGCTTGCCAGCGTAACCATTCCCGCCAGTGTTGTATCCATAGGCGACAGGGCTTTTGCGCGGAACCAGCTCACCACCGTGGCCATCCCCGGCAGCGTTACTTCTGTTGGACGCTGGGCTTTTGCCTGGAACCCAACTCTTGAAAGTATCCGTATCCCGTTTGCCAGTAGAATGATAGCCGACCGTACATGGCAGATAGGCTGGCGGTCGGATGTAAGCCCTGCGGTTGTTCTTTATAATTCGCAGGGTGTGCGTGTGGTTAATTAAGTATCAGATTACTTTAGGAATTGCGGGAAAATAATATGTGTTTAACTTTCTATAGCCATCCACTCGCCTATGTTGCGTTTTTCCTGATCAAAACGTATGCCTACTTTAAATAACTTTTTCCCGCTGCCTTCCCACGGCAAGAGGTATTCTTTTTTATCTATCTGCGCAAGCGCTTCTTCCGCACTTCCGTTGAGTTTAAACTCAAAACAGTATACAAAGTTTTTTGTCTCTACCAAGGTATCTATATGCCCAGATGCAATACGCACTTCAGAACGGCAGTTGAATCCCAACATTGTAAAGATCAAGTGTACAGCAGTTTGATAATAATTTTCCGTATCTTTGATAATATCATACGGAATTACCGCAAAGAAGCGGCGCAGGGCACTTATGACTTCTTCCACATTGCCTTTGAGAAGCGCCTGTAAAAGACAGGTGTTGAGCCCTCCCGCAGTTTCATCTGAAGTTTGTAAATACTGCTCCAAAAGCGAATTTGCAAAACAGGAATGCACTTCAACATTCGGAAAATCAAGCGTATAAAGATTAGACTCCTCATCATGATCTTTAACAGTCAGGTAACCGCTTTGATATAAAAGAGGTTCCGCTCTCATTGTTTCAATATCGAATTTACGGAAATCTCTATCCCCAACTTGCAAATTACCAAGGCTTACAATATTTAGTTTTTGTGCGGCAATTAGTTTTACCAAAAATGTAGGCGTACCTGTTTCATACCAGTAGGAGGAGAACTCTCCGCTTGCAAAATGTTTAAGCAGTCCAAATGTATTGTATACTTTTAGCTGTTTTTTGGAAAACCGGTAGCCATTGTAAAAACGGCGAAGTTCATCCAGATATTCCGTCCGATCTTTCTCTGTTTTTGCCAGAATAGATGTTATTTCAGGATCAAAACAATTTTCCAATTCCTCCTGCGTTATGCCGCAAATATCCGCATAGCGCGGATCAAGGGTTAGATCGGTCAGGTGGTTTAAATCAGAAAATATGCTTACATGAGAAAACTTGGTAACGCCGGTTAAGAATACAAATCTTAGATACTCATCATAAGATTTTACTACACCGTAAAACCCTTTTAATTCTGCTCTTATTTGTTTGTGGATTTCAGGTTCATCAATAGTGTTGAGCATGGGCTTGTCGTATTCGTCTATTATGACCACAGCTTTTTGGCCAGTTTTTTTGCACGACTTTTCTATCAGGCTTGCAAATTGGTTTATGCAATTATCATCATCAAGAGTTATATCTTGTCTTCTTGCCTCTCTTTCCAGTTCTCTGGATAGCGCGGAATAAAGCGCTTCTACTCCGTTTGAATATACGCCTGCATTTAGATCAAAACGTATCACGGGGTGTTTTTTCCATTCCCATTCAAGCGAGTTAATTGCAAGCGAAGGATATCCGACAATTTCCCCGAACAGATCACGGCGGTCTTCAAATAGCGCTCTTAGCGTTGAACACAACAGCGATTTTCCAAAACGCCTTGGCCTTGAGAGGAAAAAAGCCCCCTCTGAGCCGCTTATCAGGCGGTGAATATGGGCGGTCTTATCCACGTATGTATAACCGCCCTCGCGTAGCTTTGCAAAATCCTGTATGCCAATGGGCAAGCGTCTTTTCATAACTTAGCTTTCTCTAGCCTCCCACTCGCCTATGTTGCGCTTTTCTTGATCAAAACGTATGCCTACTTTGAATAGCTTTTTCCCGCTGCCCTCCCACGGTAAAAGGTATTCTTTTGTATCTATCTGTGCAAGCGCTTCTTTCGCACTTCCGTTAAGTTTAAACTCAAAACAGTATACAAAATTTTTTGTTTCTACCAATGTGTCTATACGTCCAGATGCAATACGCACTTCAGAACGGCAGTTGAATCCCAACATTGTAAAGATCAAGTGTACAGCAGTTTGATAATAATTTTCAGTATCTCTGATAATATCATACGGAATTACCGCAAAGAAGCGGCGCAGGGCGTGTATGGCTTCTTCCACATTGCCTTTGAGAAGCGCTTGCAAAAGGCAGGTGTTGAGCCCTCCCGCGGTTTCATCTGAAGTTTGTAAATACTGTTCCAGGAGCGAATTTGCAAAACAGGAACGCACTTCAATATTCGGAAAATCAAGTGTATAAAGATTAGACTCTTCATCATGATCTTTAACTGTCAGGTAGCCGCTTTGATATAAAAGAGGTTCAGCCCTCATTGTTTCAATATCGAATTTACGGAAATCTCTATCCCCAACTTGCAAATTACCAAGGTTTACAATATTTAATTTTTGTGCGGCAATTAGTTTCACCAAAAAAGTCGGCGTACCTGTTTCATACCAGTAGGATGAGAACTTGCCATCAGAATTGAAGTGTTTTAGCAGCCCAAATGGATTGTATACTTTTAGCGGCTTTTCTGAAAACCGGTAACCGTTGTAAAAACGGCGAAGTTCATCCAGATATTCTGCCCGATCCTTCTCTGTTCTTTCCAAAATAGATGCTATTTCAGGAATAAAACAATGTTCCAATTCCTCCTGCGTTATGCCGCAAATATCCGCATAGCGTGGATCAAGGGTTAGATCGGTCAAGTGATTTAGATCAGAAAATATGCTTACATGAGAAAACTTGGTAACACCCGTTAAAAATACAAATTTTAGATACTCATCATAAGATTTTAATACGCCGTAAAACCCTTTCAATTCTGCTCGTATTTGTTTGTGAATTTCAGGTTCATCAATAGTGTTGAGCATGGGCTTGTCGTATTCGTCTATTATGACCACAGCCTTTTGGCCAGTTTTGTTATGCGCTTTACGTATCAAATATTTAAACTGGCTAATACTGTCTGTTTTTTCCAATTCAATCTCAAACTGCTCTGCTTGTGCCTGCAATTCTGAGCGTACTACACTGTGAAATCCTTCTACCCCGTTTGAATACACCCCTGCGTTCAAGTCCAGACGTATTACAGGGTGTTTTTTCCACTCCCATTCAAGGCTGTCTAAATCAAGCCCGGTAAAAAGTTCGCGTTTGCCCTCAAAAACTGCCTCCAGGGTAGAACACAACAGGGATTTTCCAAAACGCCTTGGCCTTGAGAGGAAAAAAGCCCCCTCTGAGCCGCTTATCAGGCGGTGGATATGGGCGGTCTTATCCACGTATGTATAACCGCCCTCGCGTATCTTTGTAAAATCCTGTATGCCAATGGGCAAGCGTCTTTTCATAAGTTCAGTATAAAAACAAAAATCATTACGGTCAAGAAATAGTTGGCGAAGAGAGTTTTCGTAGTTAAAGCTACCGTACCCCTCTATCATCAGGTGAGCAGTATTTACCTTGACAATGCGTATAAAGTGTGTATGCTATAAGATATGGGAAAATGCTATGAAATATAGCGAGCTAAAACGGCTGCTACGTAAGAAGGGCTGTTATTGCTACGAGGAAGGCAGCAGGCATGAAAAGTGGGTAAATCCCGCTACTGGCGGAACAACCACTGTTGGCAGACACGACAAGGAAGATGTTAAGAGAGGCACATTAAACGGGATTTTAAAAGACCTTAATCTGGAGGATGATACATGAAATACACCTACCCAATGATTTTTACGAAAGAAGACGAAGGTTACTCGGTTCGTGCGCATGATATAAAAGGCGTAAACACGCAAGGCGATACCTTACAAGACGCGCTGGAAATGGCGAATGATGCTTTATGCTTGATACTGCACGATTTGGAAAGAAAGGGCGAAGAACTCCCTGCCCCAAGTGATTTTGCTACAATCAAAACAGGCGAGAATGAGTTTGTTCAATTTGTAACCTGCGACACAGAATTTTACGAACGATTTTTTGAATCAAAATCCGTCCGTAAAAACGTTACTATCCCAAGCTGGCTGGACTATGCTGCAATGAAAATGGGCTTAAGTTATTCAGTCGTGCTACAGGAGGCTCTCAAAAAGCGGCTTCATTATAACTAGCATTATACTATGCATGCGGTCAAGAAATATTTGGCCCCGTGTGCTGGCGGAACTGCAGACAAATTTGACAAATCCCATTCAAAAGACAATACTATAAATATGCGTATTACGCAAAAAACATTTAAAGATCGAGGAGCATTCGTATGAAGACCAACAAGCACACCCACGCGGTGCCGGCTGATGTATTGGCCCAGGCGCAGACCAAAGTTGACGAATTGCGGGAGCTTTTAGCCCCGTATATGCTGGCATTAACCCCCGCCGAGCGCCACGAACTGCCCAAAATGGGGCCAAAGACCATTGGTTTTGTGAAAAAAGCCTATGATTTTGCCAAGCAAAATCCGAAATTGGTTCCACAATACCTTGATATGGATGTTTATGGGGCTGACTGCGAAGATGCCCATGGGCTTTGGACGCTGGTGAACAGCATCCGGCAAGTGGAACAGAACGCCGCCGATACGGAAATGGCCGCCGGAAGCGAAGCCTACCAGGCCTCCCTGCTGTTTTACAACTCCGTTAAAGCCGCGGCGGCGCAGAATATTCCCGGCGCAAAGGCGGTTTACCTTGACCTTAGAACCCGCTTCCCCCGTGGCAGACGCAGGGCAAACGACGATGCCCCAGAGACTGAAGCAACGGAAGCGTCCCAGGCGTAAAGGGCTGAAACCGGGTTTCAAAAAAAGCCCGGTTTTGGTTTCTGAAGAGGGGAGGGGACTCTTGGAGAGCCGGTAACGAGTCTTTTTGCGAGTTGGTTTCTATAAAAGAGTCAACGATGGGGCTTCTTGACTGTTGAATGACTCCTGGAGAGTCAACGGTGGGTCTTTTTGATAGTTGGTTTTTGTAAAAGAGTCAACGTTGAGTCTTTTTGACAGTTGATTGACTCTTTGAGCATAGTAAAGAAGGTAAATTAATTATCTGGCTATTAGAACAAGAGTTAGTGCTGAAAGTATAATGGATAGCGCTGGTGCAACCTGACCAAACCAGAAAAAGGGGCTGTTTGTTCTGGCGGTTATGATTGTTTCAGGGCCTATTGGGTCGTTTGGCCCTAACGGTACTCCATGCATATCCGTAACTGTCATACTATTGCGGATATTACGCCCTGGTGAAAACCCGCCAGCCAAGCCGATATAGTACTCCCTGTCACGACCAGGGATAAAAGGAAAACGTCCGGGACTCTCAACAGCCCCTGCCACGGTAACAAAGAACTGCCTGAATGGGACGATAAGCGTGTCGTGATCGTGAATTAAAACTTCGCTGCGATAAGTAGCGTCAAAAAGGGCAAGGTTTAGGTTTATGGGTATAAGTTCGCCGCAACGCCTTCTAATGTGGGCATTTTCTGTATCTGATAACGAAGAAAACCACCCCCTGTTACGCTGAACAATGGAAGCGAATGTTTCGCCAGTATGGAACTGCACTACTACCCTGTTTGTGGCAACAAGATCATGGTTAACCCGGAAGCCGTGTAAGGTTATCAGGGTTGGATCGATATCCACAGCGCCTTCTACAAACAGGACTGGCCGTAAATCGGCAACGGCTGGAATACTTATGGTATCATAATTTTCCAGTACAAAATTGTTTTCAAGGTCATCCTGAGTCAAAAATAATCTGTTTCCGGAAGGAGATTCGCTATTTATATGCCTGACAATTTCTATCCTGGTTGAATCCGCAAGAGGCGTAAAACCGCCCCCATAAAATTCTATTGCTTCCCTGATATGTTCCCCATCCAACAACTGGAATGTTCCCGGGCGCTCTACCGCCCCGTGAATAGTAACAATCCGGTTAACCCGACCAAAGGTGACTACATCCCCGGGACGGAGGTAAGGGTTTTGGGTCTGGTCGCCGAAGCGCCAAAACTGGAAAAGGTCAAAAACCCGTGTTTGTCCATTGGTAGACGTAACTGAAATATTGCGGGTGGATGCAAATCTGGTTAAATTGGCGTCTACCAGTGAAGAGAGCCTTGTCAAAGCCCAGGCGGAATGTTCCCCCGCTCTATGTACTTCGCCGGCAACAAAGACCCTAAAAACCGCCGGTTGGGTTAAGGTTAGCTGCGGGCCGCTTAACGGAAGGTTGTTTGCTACAACGGCCTCTACCCTGGGTCTTACCTGCGCAAAGGTTTGTCCTGCCCCGTTTACAATGCCAAAATTTACTACGCGCAGGCGGTAAGCGGTATCCACTACTATTGTGTGCTCAACAAGTTCGCCGTTAAGCATGAACGTAAGAGTGTATACATCGCCAGGCGTTACCCTGTAGGTAACGCTGGAGCGGGCCTGCATAAGCATATGCTGATCTGCGCCGTGGATAAAATGTGATCCGTCAAGCGTTCCAATTCCTTCAACAGCAAATCCAAAAAAATTGAAACTCATCAAAAAAATAAAGAGTGCACAGGAAAAAAATATACGCTTATGCATTTTCTTCTCTCATCTTTGTCATAATTATGGCTTCTTTTGGTTTTGGTATAGCTACAGGCTCTTTTTCCGGTTTTGGTTGGGGTTCTTTTTTGGGTTTGGGCTTGTTTACAGGCTCCGCCAACTTGGCCATTGCCACAGGATCATTTCTGATGTTGGAAATGCCCTCTAAAACAAAGGCCAAAAGCACTGAGAAAAAACCTGCGCCAAAGGTAACAATGATAATTTGCCTGAGTCGGCTTGGCCCTGATTTTTCATACGGAATTTCCGCAAACTCCAGAATTTGGAACATTGGGATTTCTGTCGCAATGGTTGCCCTTAATTCTTCCTGTTGAACCCTAAGCTGGGTATAAACCTGCCGCATAGCGTCTGATTCCATAGTTGCCCTGTTAATATCTGCCATAATAGCGGGAAGGTTCCCGCCAGCTAAAGGAAGAAAAGCAACAGAGTGTTCTAATCTACGCCGTTCTTCTTCCAGCAAAAGAATATTCTGAAAAACCTCGGCAAGATGCAGCTCCAGTCTTTCAAGTTCGGCTCTGGTTCTGTCAATTCCCAGTTCGGTAAACCGGTTTCCCAGATGGGTTACGGCAAGATTGACAACATCACGCGCAAAGACTGGATCTGTATTAATAAAACTTATAGTTAAAACACCGCTATCTTCATTATATCTTGCATTTAAACTGGCTCTTAACATTCTTCGCGTTAATTTAGGGTATTCATTATTGGTCCGCTCAATCATAGAAAAATCATCTATTACCGAATCAAGTAATGAATTGCTTCCAAGTAAAAATAACGCAAGATCGCCGTAAGTTGGCCTCATTCTAAGCCCATGCCCCAACAATGTTTCTCGATCTCCAACAGGTACTCTGGCCTCGGTGATAAGCATATAAGCGCTGGCGGTGTATTGATTTGGGCGAGGGGATGTTTCAGGAGGCAGTACGATAGAGGCAATAGAAAAAATGACAACGCTGATAATGGCAAGCATGGTGATGATAATTATCATTGCTTTCCGACGCCAAATTACGGCAAAAAGATCAAAAAAGCTTATTTCTTCGTCATCGTTGCCTTTAATATGCAGTATTTGGTTATCAATCGTTTCTTCATTCGTACCCTCTTGCTCTGATTTTAAATTCACCACAGTATACCCCCATTTATAACAATACAGAAAGCCCTTTGTTAAGACAAGAGGGGCCCAAAGCAAAAATTACGATTTCTTATCTTCTTCACATTTTTTCATCAAGGAATTTACCTGTTTCCTTGTGGTTAAACTCAGGGATCATAAAATAAAATAGATCTATCAGTTCTGAACGTGCCCATTTGCCCTTTTTACGCATTGTCTGAATAGTAGTTGCAAACAGCATAAGTTTTTGTTCATCGTATACCGCTTCATTTTTTATGATGCCTATGCCATAAAATCTATCCATATCCGGTATTTCCTTATCTGAATAAAATTCCTCAAAGTCCTTTTCCCCTGTTGTATCACTTCTAAAAAAGTAAACGGGGTATTTCTTTTGGGCTTTTAGCTCTTTTACACGATCCCGTGCCTCATCTTCACTTTCACATTGAACAGGTTTATAACCCAGATTATAGAGGTACCGTTCCGCTATTTCAGTAAAAGTTATAAGATTAAGATTCTGGTTAAATCTTGGAAAAAAAATATCCCTGTTCCCCCCAAGCAAACAGGACATAAGGCACAATTCCCCGGACTCTTGCGGAGTTATAAAGTAGCGCCTTACATCATTGGGCACGGAAAGCGGTTGCTTTTTTTCCAGGCGGCGGTTAAAACCGTACAGCAAACTGCCATCAGAAAACGCGACATTTGCAAAACGGGCAGTGGAAAGCGGCATTTCCAAAGAAAGGCGCATTAAAAAAAATTCCATGATGCGTTTTGAAGCCCCCATCATATTGACGGGGTTTGCCGCTTTATCGGTGGAAACACAAAAATACTTTTTTGCGCCCTTTTCCTTTGCCTGCTCAATGCTCTTTGTGGTATTGAAAACATTTACATCCAGCATACGCATGAGGGTATAGGGGTCTTTTTCGCTCCGCACATGCTTTAGGGCTGACAGGTTAAATACATAATCGTAGCCCTGACCGTTTTGTATAAAGGAAGCAAAAATATCAGAGCCGCAGTCTATAGCAAAAGTGGCAAATTCGCCGTCAATATACCCCAAAGAACTGCGTATATTACGGACAAGTTCTACCAGGTTATTTTCGCTAATATCCACTACGTGTAAGAGTTTTGGGTTACGCTTAAATAGCTCATATACAACAGACGATCCAATGGATCCAGCACCCCCTATAACAAGGAAACGTGAGGATGCGATGATGGCTGATAGCTCCTTTTCATGACTTGATACATCTTTTGTGAATAAAGGTTCAGTACGGCCAATAAGGGAGAGAATATCAGTCATAATTATACTCTAATGCTGCTTGGGATATTTACAAGACGATCTACAATGTATTCTGCATTGGGCATTTCTGTATGCTGGCAGTGGCGATAAGGAGGCAATGTATGAAGTAATGTCCACGCAGGACGGGTTTGAACACCATTATTGTTTGAATATTCAAGGAATTCATCCCGTTGTTTACGATCGCCAAACAGGATGGCATTTAGCCAATAATTTGATTTTGAGTTTTCCGGTTCGGTAATAAACTTGATTCCCAATGGTGCAAAAAACTGTTGATACAAATCAGCCGTTTCACGTTTATTTTTAAGCGTCAGATCCAGGTATTCCAACTGGGCAAGTCCTATTGCCGCATTAAGGCTTGGCATACGGAGATTATAACCTGCTTCATCATGGAAAAATTCCCATGGGTGAGGACGCTTGGCAGTTGTAGAGAGATATCGTATTCTATTGGCAAGTGCTTCATCATCGGTAATAACCATACCGCCACCGCCAGTAGTTGCCAATTTGTTGCCATTGAAACTGAGTATTCCCGCCTTCCCAAAAATTCCGGTATGTTTTCCATAGTAAAAACTACCCAGAGATTCAGCGGCATCTTCTATATGCAGTAGTGAATATTCGTCACAAATTTTTTGTATTTCTTCTATCCTGACTGGATGGCCAAAGGTATGCATAGGGATAACAGCTTTTATCTGTTTCTTGGTTTTTTTATTAAAACATTTTCCACCTGCAACTTCAGCATTTTCATTGAGAAATTCCTTAAGGCTTTCTGGTGACATGCCGAGGGTGCTTTGCTCTATGTCAACAAATACAGGCATACCTTGTGCATGAACAATCGCCGCAGCAGTTGCCGCAAAAGACAGAGATTGTGTTATGACTTCATCGCCAGATTTTATTCCTATTGCCAACAACAACATATGCAGAGCTGCCGTTCCATTTACCAATGCCACTGCGTATTTTGCGTTAGTTATTTCTTTAATTTTATTTTCCATGTCAGAAACAAAGCGGCCCATGTACGAAACATATTTTGTATCGATACATTCAGATAAGTATTTTTTTTCATTTCCAAGGAATTCTGGGCAGTGGAGTAAAATAAGAGGGGGCTCAGGATATAGAGATTTTATATATGTGATAACTTCTGGGTAGCAATTCATGACTTCAATATCTTATACCTTATTGTGAGATCAGCCATCTCTGTTTTTTCGTAATACATAAATTAAGCCAGGCGTTAGTTTTATTCCTGTCAGTCTACTTATATAAGAAAACAATCCATATCCAATTTTTAAGAATAATTTTTTTTTCTTCGGCTTATCTTCTTGGTATATTATTTTTTCAATTCGAAATTTCGTTTTTCTTGCTATGAATTTTATACTTTTGTGACTAAAACTAATAATATTATCACCAAATATTTGTGGTGTTATTGTTTTCCTGAATAATAACATCATTTTTATAAAATAATTTCTATTTGTTATTCTAACAATTAAAAGGCCATTATCCTTGAGCACTCTTGAAAAATCATTCATAATAGCATATGGTTCATTAACATAATATAAACTATCTATACTTGTTATCGCATCAATGCTATTGCTTTTTATAAAATCCAATGTTTTATATATTTCATGTCTATGTGCGAGTTTTTCTCTTAAATGGTCAACAAGTTCTATTCCTATACATTTGTAACCGGAACAATTTGCAATGTCTATTAAATGACCATAACTACAACCAAAATCTAGCAAAACTTTTGCTGAATTTTTGGAATGATACTTCTCTATTAAACCTAATATTTGTTGGAAGAATTTATAACGCATATTCTTAAAGCATTCTTCCCTTTCAAAATTTGTATAACTTGCAATTTTAAAGTGGTCGTTCATTATGGATGGGTCTTTAAAAATACGCCAAAAAATGCCACAATTTTTGCAATAGTAGACAGGCGTACTTATTGAACCATCTGTGATATAAAAATCCAAATTAAAAATTTTTCTACCAGAAGATACACAAATCGGACATTGCTCGTTTTCTATTGTCATACATATCACCCCTGTCATTGACAATGATTTTTTCTGGTAATTTATTTACTTATGAACTGTAAGACTAATATTGGATCACAGTATTCTGTCATTTTATTTATATTTCTAAAGATAATTTTGTAACTCGCAAGGCATACTTGGCAAATCTTTAAAAACATATTTCCAGCATTTACTTTTTGAATTAAGTAAAACAAAAACAGTGCAATATATAATAAGAAAATAATTCTTTATAGTACGATTTTTAACGTACCAACATTCCAATTTCCCCTTAAATGGAGTAATTATTTTATCATGAAAATAATCCTTATTGGGAACCGAAAATAATATCTCCTCCTCATTACGAAAAACAATTGATCCAATACCAGTTAATCCAGGCTTAACACTGCCAATATGCTGTTTTACCTCTTCAGAATAAATCGCATAATGTTTCTCCGCAAAAGGCCGATATCCAACAACACTCATTTCACCCAGAAAAATATTCAAAAGTTGGGGTAATTCATTAATTTTTGTTCTCCGAAGAAATTTCCCTAATGGCAGTAAACGCGGATCGTCAGGAAGAGTAATAAGCCCGCCTGGCAAATTAGGACTGTCGCGGAGCATGGTTGCGAATTTTAACACTTGAAATGGTTTTCCATTTTTGCCAATTCTTGTTTGCTTATATAATATGTCATGTTCCCCAGTTAGTTTTAAGGCAATCATTACAGGAAACAAAAATGGGAAAAATATTATTATAGCTAATGCAGATAGGATTATATCAAAAAAACGTATCATGTTAATTGCTTTTTTCTTTAGCGCAGGGAATCAATAAACTTTATGGACAAGTATTCATAGGTATGATTCTTAAGGACATATTGTTTAGCATTACGCCCCATTTCTTCATGCTTCTCTTTCGACATGTTATATAACTCGACAATCGCATCCGCCATTGCCCAAGGATTTTGGGGTGTGATCGTTAAACCACATGCAGCGTCATGTACAAGATCATTCCCTGCTTGTATTGCCTGAATAATCGGCTTGCCAGCATACATATATTCAAAAATTTTATTTGGGGAAACGCCGAAATGATACAACGATGGCTTATTCTTCCAAGCGATAATGGATATAGTGAACAAGGAGAGCGCATTTTGCACCTGCCTCTTTGGAATCTTGTCAAGTATGACGGTATTCGCCAACGCCAATTTTTTCCGGATTTTAATCAAATTTTCCATTTCCGATCCACCTCCTATAAGAACAAAGAATATATCATCATTACGTTCCTGTATTATGGCTGCAGCTTCCAATAAGGTGTCGAGAGAATTCGCTGGTCCAAAAGTTCCCGTGTATCCAACGATAAATTTATCGTGCGGTATTTGACTTTTTATCTTTTCATCAAGTTGTTCCATATCTGAGAATTCGTCTACAGAAACACCATTGGGTATATGAACAAATTTTTCTGATTTAAGCCCGTGTTTAATCATATATTCTTCCGCATGTGGCAATATTGAAATCACTTTGTCAACACGAGCATAGGCAAAATCTTCGGCCCATTGCATAGCAATTATAAACGGGTGAAACTTTGAATATCCACCTATTTCCATTGGAGACAACGGCCACAGATCATGCACCTCGTAAACATATTTTGCGCCAGACTTCTTTGCTATTTTCCATGCCAAGTAATTGTCAAGAGGATAAGTTGAAGATGCAATTACTGCATCCGGTTTTTCATTTGCCAGAACTGAAATGATTGCACGTACACCCTTTAAAAAATCAAGCATATTTAAAACACGGCCTATTCCGTTTCCGCTATAATCTCGTGTTTTTACCCATACGTATTTTATACCATTGATATTTTCATCAGTAACTTTTAATTTATTGTGAGGATTTTTTGTACGGATATGCGATTGGGTTGCGGCAACTATCGTTGTCGTATGCCCTAGCTTTTCCCATTCCTTCGCAAGGTAATATGGGCGATACTCCATACCATGATAGGGAGAACCAGCATAGTGGTTAATTATTAATATATGCATAATGTTTACTATAATGTAGTATAAACACTTAGTAATTTTTTCTTTTCGATATCCCAGTTATATTTTTCTAATACAGCTCTCCTGCCATTTTTTCCCATTTCAATAGCTTTTTCCTTATTACTTGCTAACCATTCTATAGCTGATGCTATTTCTTCTGGTTTACAAGGGTCAACGCATATTCCGCACTGATTTTTTTCTATTATTTCCTTCCACAATGGAAAATTTGACGCTATAACAGGTAACTCCGCAGACATATATTCAAATAATTTATTTGGTTGCGCATTTATATGGTTAGGCAATGGCATATATGTAATTATTCCAGCAAAAGCTTGATTAAATATTTCTAATATTTTTTTTCGGTTTATAAATCCCATTTCGTCTATTTTTTTCCAGCCTTCATATTTAATTATTTCATTTTTTAACGACAACGGAGAAAATTCACCCGCAAGTATTAATCTAATATTGTAACTACAATGTTCCATTGCAATAATAATTTCTTTTATACCTCTTATCAAAGAAATGCCGCCAATATAGCATATTGTATCTTTCTTATAGTCATTTTCTAATACATATTTATTATTATGAAATTCACTTAGTAACGGATAATTATTTATATCAATTACACAATGATGCCATTCAGATATTTTCTCTTTGATATATGGAGTTGCAGTTATAATTACATCAAACTTTACTAATACTATTTTTTCAACAATTTTATAAACATTACTAATTATTTTTGCTATATGTCCATTAAAATAGGGTTTGCTCAATATCTGCATTGGATAATCTTCATGGGAATCAAAAATGACTTTTTTTCCTTTCCTTTTTAATTTTAACCCTATAAAAAATAATTCTGGATCATGTAAATGATAAATATGTGCATTCAAATTTAATGCTTTCTTATATAACAATTTTGGCGCAATAAGCATCCTGTCTATTCTTCTCCTTTTCTTTTCAACGCCATAAATTTTTATTCCGTCGCTAATTTCATCTGCAAGACCATCTGCTACTATTAATGAGACATTACAACCATGTAATGATAATGTATTACACATTTTCATATATATTCTAATATCATAACGAGAATGTGCAGATGTAATATGGCATATTTTTTTATTTATATGAGTTAACATTATTACTTTTATTAACCTCCGCATATACATTCGTTAATTTTTCAACAATTATTTTTTGTGAATAATTATTAATAACATGATTTCTTATTTTTAATGAGTCAAAGTTTCTTATATTTTCTACTGCTTTATTAATACCATTATATAAATCATATTCATTATTATTAACAAGTTCACCTAGTTCCGAATTAACTATAATACTTTCTGGGCCTCCTGATTTTGTGGTTACAACTGGCTTTCCGCAAGACATTGCTTCAATTAAAACTACCCCAAATGTTTCACTAATACTTGGTAATATAAATATATCGCATTTTTGCATTTGCTCTAAAACTTCATCTCTTTTAAGATTACCCAATAAAAAAACCGATTCAGTAAGATTATACTTTAATATTGTATTTTCGATATTTTTTCTTTCTGGACCGTTGCCCCCAATGTATAAATATGCATTGGGGTATCTATTTTTGATTTTACTGAATACTTTTATTAACATTATTTGATTTTTCTGACTAATTAAATTTGCTATATTTAATAAATTAACACAATTATTCTTTTTATTAATTAAGACAGGTTGAAAATAATTAGTATCTACTACATTTGGTATATACAAAAATTCTTTTTTATATCGTAATTTGAGATTTTTACAAAACTCTTCACTTACTGCAATATTTAATGAACTGCTAGAAAAAGCTATCTGTGCAATTTTATCATCAAACCGTTTCATAAATTTTATATTAAAGATACTTGAATGTTCAGTTATTATATATTTTATATTATATTTTGTACAAATATTAATGGCGGTTGTTGCGGCTCTATATGTATGTACATGTAATATATCTGGCTTTTCGTTGCTCTTTTGATATTTTTTATAAAGGATCAAGCCCATCCATTTTCTTAATAACTGTTGAAATTTTTGTGATTTTGGCATTACTGGAAATTGAAACAAATAGGTACATACATTCTCTTCGATAAATATTTTTAATCCAAAATCAACTCTCTTTTTTTTAAGTATCATTTGTATTGTAATAGGAAGAATTGCTAATACACCCACTTTATGCCCATGTTTCGCCAGAGCTTCCGCTTGATCTCTAAAAAAGATACCACTATGTTGATTATAAATATTTGGATATGAAGTTGGAATTATTAAAACATGCATGAAATTCACCCTTATGATTTCTTGTAATATTTTGGTTTATACACTGAAATTATAATTGTAAGATTTATAAACACCCAAAAAAATGTTTGCCCCAAACTACGGCTATTCATCAACCCTAAAAATGGCAATGAAACTATTGTAAAATAAACAATCATCTTAAATCCGGGTGAAATAAATTTATTTTTCTTTGTATAAAATAATATTATTATTAATAAAAAGCAGAATAGTGAAAATATTAATATGCCATATTGCGCTAATATTTCAATGAATAGATTATGTGGATTTATAATTCCCCTTGTATATATGTATAATCTATTATCTATAATAAAATCCTCGAAAGCGCCTGCACCAACACCAAATCCGAAACTGTCTCTTAGCATTCCTAAACCGATTAAACTTAATGATAATCTGACATTGTAAGGGGATATTGCCATTATATTTTCATTCGCTAGGCGAAACCTTATAGTAACCAAGATGTCTTCTAATGGCAATATTGCTAATAACAAGAGAACAGAAAATAAACCAACAATAACATATTTCAATTTTACTTTTCGTATATAAAATAATATAAATAATAACACATACAAACTTAGTACAGTTATACCTAATTGTTGTCCATTAAGTATAATAAAAATAAAACCCAACATAAAGGCTAAAACAAAAATTAATTTTACCCTACTTGTTTTAGACTCTAATATACCACATAACAAGTATGGAGATACAAATGATATAAACAAACCATAGTTATTTATATTGCCAAAACCAACTGCGGCAAAAGGAACATCTATAAATTCACCACCCCCCCTAAGAATTCTTTCTGTTCTATCTGAGAAATGGTTGCCAGTCAGTAATTCATATATTGCAAGTATAGCTGTGATTAAGAAGCAAACTAGCAATGCTTTTCTTGTTACAACATCTAGGTTATCTACATTTTTTGATAATATTAGCAATAATGGCAATGATAAAAAACCTATCATCATTGCTATAAGCTCAGAAGTCAATCCGCTCATAGGCGAAGGACTCCATGACAAGGATATTAAGCCATAAAGAATCCATAGTATAAAAAAAAACATACCAAAGCAGAGGGGCATATCACTTTTTAATGATGCTTTATATTTAATTATCGCCTTCAAAAAATATATAAAATATAAAATTATTATAATGCGTACAGGTTGAAAACTTCCTCCAATTATAGTACCTGTCGACATTGATATTAGCAAAACAAATAAAATAATGGCATGTAAATTTTTCATTTATATTTTACTTTTTCCTGAAATTATATCAATAAATTTACACACTTGATTTTTTCTGGTATAATTTTTTATGATGGTCCAATCTTTATTAGGTGAAATATCATCTAACCATTTATTATATAATTCCAATACTGAATTCATAATTTCATTAATATTTGAATAGTCTGCCACAACACCGGATTTAGTAACATTAATTAACTGTGCAGCAACATCATTTTTATCAACCAAAGCCAGAATATACCTATTGATACCTAAGTAATCAAATAATTTTCCACTATATACTCCTTTCCTCTTGTTATTAGGTATTACTAATAACAAAACATCAGATTTTGTCATTTCAATTATTGCCTCGTTATGTTGCACCTGTTCAATAAATAATATATTACTATTAATATTTATTGGAGTATTAATCCTTCTATTACTACCAATAATTTTCAACACAAAATTTGGACATATTTTATTCTGTATTTTCAAAGTACTCAATGCCAATAAAATATTATCGAGTTTAGCTATGCCTATTCTTCCTATGTATGATATTGTAAAATTATTTTGCTTATCATATTCCATTACTTCTTCAAAATCATAGCCATTATTTATTTCAAGAAACTTCTTATCATATTTCTGTTTAAAATCATCAATAATTGGTCCTGACACAGAAATAATATAATCGGCATATTTTGCTATTTTCTTTTCAATGAAACCCAGCCTGATATTTATAATTCTTGGATTTAAAGGATGTGATGCCATTTCATCACGAAAATCAGCGAACCATTTTATTTTTTTGCACTTATTTTTTATACTATAAGCAATTAAATGCGGCGACAAATATCCATAAGATGATAAAACGATATTTATATCAACTGTTTTTTGTATTTCATTCAATTTTTTTATAGCTCTTTTTCTCCAATTGACCTTATTATCTAAAAATAGATATCTACTAAAATAGTTAATAAATATTTTGAAATATTTATTAACTAACGAATCGTTTTTATTAATTTTATTAACTCGAAAATTTATTAATTCTTTAACATAGTATATATGGCATCCTTCCCATAAAGTATATATATCTTCATTTCCTTCTGTTAAAACATGGACATTGAATCCTGCAAGATTAAGATATTTTGCATATGCTTCCATTCGGAAAGAAGCAATATGCACATTGGGAAAGAAAAAATTTGTTATAATTAGTATATTCATATGTGATTAGCAAAATCTTTAAAGCTTAAAAACATTCCGATCTTCAGTTATCGCATGATTCGCCGTATTCCGTATATCTACAGCCAGTTTTACTTTCATGTGGTTTCCAATTCGACTCATAATTTTTGATCATCCGCTATCTCATATTTCCACTTGCCTATATTTCGCTTTTAACACCTTACCACAGTAATGCTTTCTATTATTTCCCAGCCAAGCCGCTGCTCCCAAGGCTTTTCTTTTGCTTTTGGGCGGCGGTCAAAAATAATAAGGTAAGCAGGGGCGGCTTTGTCTATTTTATCACGGTACACCGCTGTTTGTTCCAGACCTTCATCCAGGATTTCGGAAGGCGAGTCATGCGAATAGATAAGCTTAATTTCTATTATGTATGTTAGCTTATTGTATTCCACCGCCAAATCCATACGCCCCCTGCCTGCAGCGTATTCCCTGTCAATACGTCCGCCCCCGTTAAGCACCCGTTGTAAAAACGCCATCAGCAGAAGATGGGGAAACGCTTCTGTGTAATTCATTTTTTGTTCCCATAATTCTGAATTGCGCCGCCAAAATTTTTGAAACTCTTTTAAAAGCGCGTCCATGTCAAGGGAGCCGTCCGGTTTTTGCCACTGCCATTCCGGTTCGGGTATGGCAAGCTGGGGACTGTAGGTCAAATGCCTTGCAAGTACCTCACGGTAGATGGGGTTGGCAACTGAAGGTGTTCCTTTTTCCTTTGTTACTAGCCCCAAATCCAGGCACAGGCGAAAGCTTTCGCTTTCTGCCAAAAAGGGATCAGAAGTCCCTGTCATAAGGCTTTCCATAACTTTACGGACACCGGGGTTTTCCATCCTGTAAGCAAGGGCATCTAAATGGGTTTCTCTGGCAAGCACCATTTGTTCGCGGGCTTCTATGACATGAGATAGCGTTACCGTTTCGGTGCTTGCCTCATCCAGAACACGCATTGTGGCGCGCATAAACAGCGAATTAACAATCCATGGCTGTCCACGTGATTGCTCATGAACATATTCTATGGCATCTTTATTTATCGTTTGCCCTGTTTCTTCTGTCCGTTGGGCAAAAAGGTTTTCAATATCAGTTTGAGAAAAGTTTGATAACACTGCGGAATCTGCCTTTATGTTGAAGGGAGAGCCGGGATTAGGTGCAACTCCGTCTTTTGCGGCTGTGATATAGTCCTTTAGATCCCTCATGCCAACAAGCGCGATTGATGCCGGAAACTTTCCTGTGCCGCGATCCGCGAAGCCGTCACGGAGCTGTCGCAAAAAACTGATAAGGGCATTCCCTTCCAGTACATCTACTTCATCAAAAAGCACTATAAGCGGTTTGGGTGCGACAAGTTCTGACCAATTCTGTAAAACAAGGCTCAGCTGAGATTGCGGCTGCCTGTTGATAAGCTGCGGCTGCGGCAGATCGTAGCGGCCAGCCCACTGCGCAACCGCTTCGCATATTATCGGAATTGCCCGTTCCGTTTCAGATACTCCCTGACATCGCTCTAAGCTGACATAACAGGCTGCCGCTTCAGCGTCGGAATTTATCTCTATCGCCCAGCTTTTTAAAAACGTGGTTTTACCCGTTTGGCGCGGCGCGTGAAGCACCCAGTATAGTTTATCTCGTATATAGCGGTGAAGCTGCGCGCCGACAAGGCGGTCTGCCGGGGGAAGCAT
>Ga0209755_10003300_pt1 | contig 20452 bp, 14 predicted proteins | sample TergutCo191P1_FD_187301 | JGI IMG/M metagenome (GOLD analysis project Ga0209755, IMG submission 187301) | Cornitermes sp. P1 segment gut microbial communities from Petit-Saut dam, French Guiana - Co191P1 (SPAdes) (version 2) | ecosystem: Host-associated > Arthropoda: Insects > Digestive system...
AAATGCCGGTGTTATAAGGAAGGGCATCATAAAGGAATTTGATCCGGCGAGATAAAAGCTGAGTTGTCTACTAGCCTGCTCAGTCCCCCAGCGCGCATGTAGTGTCAGCGGAGCTTCCGTAACAGTAGTTTCACTTGTCACAGGGACAGTAAACGCACTATCCAAATACCAGCCCCTAAACACATACCCCGCCCTTACCGGGCCATTAGCGAGTGCGCCATCATGAATCCGTCTCAGTAAATTGAGAACATTTGCTCCCACTGCTACTGATTCGGCCTCAATAGCCGCAGGTACGGTTGGGTGGCTTGCTGTACCGCCAAAGCTAAAGGATGCCTGATTAAATGCATTAACCCCCTGGCCTCCGCCACCTTGATTTTCGCCTTGCTCCAAAATAAATGTTCCACGCAAGAATATGCGCCTGAATCTGGCAAGCATAGCCACACCTTCTGCGCGGTTGATGTTACCACCAGCAGCAAGCACAACCTCTCCAAGGTAGGCTCGTCCACCCATAATGCCCGCACCGACAACCCAGGCAATATAGTCTATTGCCCATTCATGAAGAACCTCGGGATGTGTGTCTGGAAACCCCTGTGCATTCAAAAATGCCAAACTACCACCAGCCGCAGCTATTCGTTCCGCAATCTCAGCATTTAGCCTCTCCGCAGTGTTGCAGCTTAGAGCCAAGTACGCAGCGTAGCGCTGAAACATCGCCGCCGCTTCCGCCCGCATGACATTTCTGCCGGGATAAAATAACTCTTCAGTAACCCCCCTGACAATCCCTCTATCAGCATGAGCAGCCCAAGCTACGTGCCTGCTGTAGTTGAACGGAAAACGTGAACTATGGTCTACATCCGTAAATCCGGCATCAACCCACGGAAGTCCATTTCCGTTGAGTTCATTTAACCTAGCAAGTGCCATAGGAAACTCCAACCGCCACATAGGCTCAAACGGAGAGAAGTTGCGGTGCGAATTATAACCATGGCAAAGGTTAGCAGCATCCCCGCGTCGGGTATAAGTGGTGAAGTACCTGCCATGCATTATTCCGTATCTAACGCTCTCCAAAACATAATCACGTGCCCAACCGAGATAATCGTCAAATCTAAAGAAGTCACGTTCCTCGTTAGTGTCATCTCTGCTTCTCAGGTTATAGATGAATAATCCAACATCAATAACCCCATAGCCAAAATAATTGTTTCGGCTCGGAGTTCGAGGTTCAATGCGCGTTCTAAATAACTGATCTGTATCAGCAACACTGTAGCTGTGGTAATTGTTAGTAGGGCGTTCATCATTGCTACGAGGTCTTGCACTTCCCCTAAGCAAATCAGCAAACTCGGACTGCGTTATACCTCTATCTTGAGCTTTAGCAAGAGCTGCCAATGAAGCTATATACGGAGCTGCCGCAGAAGACCCTCCAAAATTAGTAGTAAATCCACCTGTTCTTGTAGCAGCAGGAATCCCTCGGCCTGGTGCAGAAATGAAAATAGTTTTATTGATTGGAGATGCAACGTGCTCTCCGTCTCTGTCAAAACCGCCAACACCAATTACAGCGGAGAAGCCAGCAGGGTAATGAATCGTGGTGCCGCCCCAGCTCCCCGCTGCGGCCACGACTAAAACACCTGCTTCAATTGCGTAGGTAATCGCGTTCCTAAAGGTCGCCATAAAATAAATGTGTTCTTCAACAGCAAGATTCATAAATAGAACGTCTACACCATGAGTCCTGACTGCATCATACACAACCTGGGCATAAGCAAAACTGTGATATTGATCGTTTTCTCCTGCCCAAATTCTCAGCGGCACAATTGAAGCTCTGTATCCAAGTGAGGCTATTCCTATCTCGTTATCGGTGCTTGCTGCAATTATACTGACAGCAGGAGTTCCGTGCCCACTTACAGAAGATTCATCTCTCGTATCATAATTATTATGTACGTAGTTCCAACCGACAAGAATAAATGCGTCATCTATATCAGCATGAGGATTAAGTCCAGTATCAACTACAGCAATTACAGCACCTTCCGCAGATATCTCGGCAGACCACGCTGCCGGCCCTCGGGTGATTTCAAGATTCCATTGATCATAAAACATCGGGTCACTAACCGAGGTAAACGCATGCGGTGCAGGTCTAACAAAAAAAGCCTCTGAATCATAAAAATCACCAAAAATATCAAAAAAATGTTCTGGTGGCATAAGGTAGTTTGGCTCTATATATACAATCAACTCGGGGGCAACTGCATTACGTATGGCATCTATAGAAGTCGCGAGATATACGTGCCGTTCCGCGAAAATAGCCGAAATTCCCTCGTGCAAGGTATAATCAAACTTTGCATTTTGCAGAAGCATGAATGAATACCCTCTATAATACGCCCCGAAAATACGATGTACATCAAACACATCATGGGGGTTAAAATTTATAGGCATTATCATTTCTGATACCCAATTGTCGGTTGCATCTAGTATATAGCTCGTTTCATCAACGTTGTTTACTGATACCATATACATCGGGAATATAGTTAATAAAATAACAAACACTAATAAAAGCGAAAATAACTTACATATTCTCCTGTTTAACATAAATAATATACTCCTTATAATTTTATCTTTGAAGTAAAGCCTTGCGTTGTCAGCAGCAATTAACCCGATATTTCAACAAGGCAAAAAGGATGTGAGCATGCCTCATACATAACATTTGCCATTCGCGAGAGAGATGCCACTGCATCTGCACGAGACACATTCTCCCTAGGCCTGAACATGCGGCCGTCCCCAACTGTGAGACCTGTGCTTATTATACCAAAGTGAAAAATGTTTCCAATACTTTGCCTTGCCCAGCTCGAAATCTCGTCATCATCACTGTACCAGTAAGGCGGTCTCACAGCGTTGTGGCTAAAGCAGCCTCTCAACTCAAACACTTGAATGAAGCGATCCACAATTACCGCCATCTGCTCACGGGTAGTAAATGAGCGAGGCATCAAGTAGCCGTTTTCATTGCCTTGTATAATTTTCATTTCTGCCGCCCATTCAAGATAACGCTCATAAAACATTCCTTCTCCGAGTGTCCCATTGATATCATTGCCATACTCGTATAACCTTCCCAGCATAGTAATAAACTCTGCCCGTGTTATCGCTCGCTCCGGCTCAAATCGAAAATTTTCTTCGCTCACACCTTGTATAATCCCAAAGCGGATGCCCGTCAGCACATATCTGTAAAACCAGTCGTCAGGAAAAACATCTTCAAACTCAACTATTGGTATTTGAGCACTTTCTCCTATCTCGTAAGGCTTGCCTGTAGCATATGTCCAGCTTGATAATAAGAGCACAGTAATTAACATCAGTGGAACAACCCTGCATAATTTTTTCTTCATCCATATCCTCCCTTCAAATGTTATCCTTTCAAGTATTTGACAAGTAGTGTGTTCAGTTTAGAAATGTCCCGACCGTTATTGCAGCAAACCGCTGTCATCAAATATCCCCACCTTCCTTTGCACCTATTTTGCCACTTTGTCATCCTACAATAGCGAATCCTTGCGGTCAAAAGTGTGTAGTTATACAGTTTTCTATTAATAAGTGGGCAATTTTAGTGGCACGCACAAAATGTTTACAGAAAATACACAATTGGACAGTGAAATACTTCATCTTCGCTCTCATTGAGCGATGCTTTTTGCAGAGCAACTCCAGCCACCATGAATCTGCAAGGCGTAGCCTGCGCGCCGGCGGAATGTGGCATGGCCGTAGTCTGGAACACAAGTTTAGCCTAGCTATCAAATTTCCACCAGAAAAGACGTGACTGACGAAGGCCATGACGCATTTCGCCGGCGCGCAGGCTGCGCCTTGCAGATTCATGGCGGCGGATGGTTTATTGTAATTCTCGGATGGTTTGCTGTAACTCGCGGGCGATTTCCTGCAATTTTCACAAGCAGTTTCCCCAAAACTATTGTTGACTCTTAAGCGACTTATCTATAATATAGTTGTGGTTATAAATCTAATCCCTATTCACACGAAAGGATAAACTAAAAAATGAAAGAATTTGTAGCAACAGCAATACAAGACCTGCCGCCATCCGGCATTAGAAGGTTTTTCGATATCGCCGCAGAAATGGACGATGTAATCTCCCTCGGAGTCGGCGAACCAGACTTTGTAACACCCAAACACATATGCAATAAAGCCATCCTTTCCATTGAGCAAGGACACACCATGTACACCGCCAACGCCGGGATGATAGAGCTCCGCACTGAAATCGCGCGCTACATGACCAAGTACGGCCTGACCTACGACCCGCGCACACAAGTACTCGTCACCGTCGGCGCCAGTGAAGACATAGACATCTCAATGAGGGCAATTCTAAACCCCGGCGACGAAGTGCTCATAGTAGAACCCTGCTTTGTAGCATACAGAGCCTGCGTAATAATGGCCGGCGGCGTACCTGTAACAATCCCCACAAGCGCCGAAAACGACTTCCACGTCACCGTAGATGATATAAAATCCCGCCTGACACCGAAGACGAAAGCCATCTTGCTGGGATACCCCTCAAACCCCACAGGAGCTATCCTCCCCCTTGAAAACCTAAAAGCCATCGCTAACCTGCTGCGCGAACGCGACATAGTGGTTGTCAGTGACGAAATTTATTCAGAACTCACTTATGGCGGCCAGCCGCATGTCAGCATCGCTTCACTACCCGGCATGGCTGAGAAAACAATTGTTATAAACGGCTTTTCAAAATCCTTTGCAATGACAGGCTGGAGGCTCGGCTTCGCCTGCGGGCCTGCCCCGCTCATAGCAGCCATGACGAAAATCCACCAGTATGTTCTTATGTGTGCGCCGACCATGGCACAGTATGCAGGCCTGGAGGCACTGCAACACGGAGAAGAAAGTGTCCGGGAAATGCACAGACAGTACGACGAAAGACGCACATTCCTGCTGGGCGAGTTAAGAGGGATGGGCATGGAGTGCTTTGAAGCCAAAGGCGCCTTCTACCTCTTCCCATCCATTAAACGCTTCGGCCTAAACTCCGAAGACTTCTGCCAGCGCCTGCTGTCAGAACAAAGGCTGGCTGTTGTGCCCGGCACCGCATTCGGCGAATCAGGAGAAGGGCATGTGCGAATTTCATATGCTTACTCCGTAGAAAATCTCAAAGAGGCGCTGGTAAGACTGCGCAGATTCATTGAATCACTTTAACGAAAAGATACAAGGAGGAACCAATATGAACAGTACGGCAAGTGAGGTGCTTGAATTTTTGCGCGAAAGTGACGTGAAATTTTTGCGTTTGAGCTTCTGTGATTTATTTGGAGTCCAAAAAAACATAGCCATAATGGCCGATGAACTGGAATATGCTTTTACCCACGGCATATCCTTTGACGCAGGGGCAATAAGGGGCTTTGAAGATGCCGCATCTTCGGATCTTCTGCTCTTTCCCGACCCCGCAACACTTGCAGTGCTCCCTTGGAGGCCGGGGCCGGGCAGGGTTGCACGCTTTTACTGCGACATCAAAAACCCTAACGGAGAGATATTCCTAAGCGACGGCAGATTCATCTTAAAACAGGTTTCCGATAAATTTAGCAAACTCGGCTACACCTGCAAAATAGGTGCAGAAATCGAATTTTACTTGTTCAAAACTGACGAGAACGGCGAGCCCACAGATGAACCCCTCGACAGAGGCAGCTACTGCGACCTCTCCCCCCTTGACAGGGGCGAGAACATGCGCAGGGAGATTTGCCTGACCCTTGAAGAGATGGGGATACAGCCCGAAGCCTCCCACCATGAGCGCGGCCCGGGTCAAAACGAAGTCGATTTTAAGTTCTCCGACGCCCTCTCCTGCGCCGACAACTTCCTTACATTCAAATCCGTTGTCAAGGCTATCGGTGCCCGCAACGGACTCTACGCCTCATTCATGCCCAAACCTATCGCCGACACCGCCGGAAACGGGCTTCATATCAACATCTCCCTCTCGCAAAACGGCCGCAATGTGTTTAAGAGCGAGCCGGGAGCCGGGGGCGCGAAGCTCACTGACAGCTTCATAGCAGGGGTTTTGGCAAGAACTCCCGAAATGACGTTGTTTCTCAACCCACTCGCCAATTCATATGAGCGTTTCGGCGCACACGATGCCCCCAAATATGTTTCCTGGTCCCACCAGAACCGTTCACAGCTAGTGCGCATACCTGCTGCAACAGGCGAAAAAATTAGAATGGAACTGCGCTCTCCCGACCCATCCATTAACCCATATATAGCATTTGCACTAATAATGTCCGCAGGGCTAGAAGGCATTGAGCGCGACTTGCCCCTGCCTCCTGCCGTCAACGCAGACCTTTATACGGCTGACGAAAACATCACCGGCTCACTTACAGCTCTGCCGACCAGCATGAAGGAAGCTATAGCCCTGACAGAGGGCAGTGAGTTTATTAAAGGAGTGGTGGGCGAGAAGCTCTTTACCACATACCTATCAGCCAAAAAGGCCGAAGCGGCCGCATGGAGCGAGGCAAATGATAAGGCAGCGTTTTGCAAGGAGCAATATTTCTTTACATGCTAAAGAGCTTTGCTGCTGACATAAAAACAGAAGGGAGGGCGATGGATTGGACGGAGTTTTGATTGTTTCTGCTATTGAAAAAGGTGCTGATATGATAAATGCGCTGCTGACTGAAGCAGGCTTCGACCGAATTTCCACTGCCCTTTCAGGCGGAGAAGCAAGAAGGCTCATGCTTGAGCGCGACTTCGACCTAGTTATAATAAATTCCCCGCTCCGCGACGAAACGGGTGAGGATTTCGCGCGCCAGCTCGCCCTACAGGGGATTTCCCAGGTAATTCTTGTCGTTAGGGGCGAATACTTTGATGCCGTTTCCGCCAATTGCGAAGATGATGGGGTTTTTACAATCTCAAAACCCGTGAACAAAAATGTTTTCTGGTCTGCCCTCAAGTTAGTCAGGGCTGCCCAGAACAGGCTCAGGCGCGCCCACGCCGAAAACCTCAAATTAGAACGCAAAATTGAGGAAATCCGCATAGTTGACCGCGCCAAGTGTATGCTCATCGCCTATAGAAACATGAGCGAAAAAGAGGCCCACCGCCATATAGAAAAGCAGGCGATGGATCAGCGCAGCACAAAAAAAGCTGTAGCAGAGGAAATTTTGAGGCTTTACGACGTGTAGGGCTAGTTAAAGTACGCAGGCCTACTCAGCAGTAGGCCTATTAGGCGTGGGGTAAGAGCGGTGTGGTTGCGCCGGACACGGGCGGGTACCCTGTAAGTGACCGGCAGCAGGGTGCCCGGACAGGAGGGGCAACTAGTAACCCTGTGGTTACAGTACAGGCATCAGCCCAGCGTGAGGCAAGCGTTGCGCAAAGTCTGCGCAAAAATCGAAAGTACGGCTTATTTCAGAGGCTCGCTAACTCGCTCCGCTCAAACAAAGCTCGCCTTTATCTGAAATTTCGCCTACTTTCGCTAATTTGCTCCGCCATTTGCGTAACGCTTGCCTCACGCTGGGCTGATGCCTGTACTGTAACACCCTGTGCATCTTCCAAAAAAATTATGTTCAAAAAGGGCTTTTATTTTGCCTTCAATTATGTTAAAATTATGTGAACAAGACCAAGTGTTCGAATTCAATTTTCTCATATTTTGGCGTAGGGAGGTCATTCCGATGGAAACAAACAACGTGATGGACGAACGTATGCTGCTCTTGTTTGATGCCGCACCCATATGCTGCAAGCTGTGGCGAAAAAACATGGATGTAGTCTTGTGTAATCAGGAATGTGTCCGCGCCTTTGGCACAGACAGCAAGGAAGAATTTTGTCAGCGCTTTTTTTCCTTTTCCCCCGAGTACCAGCCGAATGGAACTCTGTCCAGCGAAGCTGCTGTCACCGAAATTGCCAAAGGCTTTGCCGAAGGGTTTAATAAGTTCAGCTGGATGCACCAAAAGAAAGACGGCACACCTATGCCCTGCGAGCTCACCTTAGTCAAGGTGTCTTACAAGGGGGAGGACGCACTCGCCGGCTATATACGTGACGTTACCGAGCAGCAGCAGATGCAAAAAGTTCTGGAAGCCGCCACGGCTGAAGCACAGAGCGCCAATATCGCCAAGACGGCTTTTTTGGCGAACATGAGCCATGAGATGCGCACACCTTTGAACGTCATAATCGGCCTGACCGATTTGCTCATCGAAGAAATGTCCACAGCTTCCTCTGATATTTATGAAAACATCAGAAAGGTCAACAGTGCGGGCAACACACTGCTTAGCATCGTAAACGACGTCTTGGACATTTCAAAAATAGAAGCCGGCAAGCTAGATCTCACCCCTGTGACATACAGCACGGCAAGCCTGCTCAACGATGTCATAACGCTAAACAAAATCCGCATTGAAAGCAAGCCCATTAACTTCATTGTGGACATTTCCCCGGACGTACCGCACAATCTCTTTGGCGATGACCTGCGCCTCACCCAAATTTTTAACAATCTGCTCAGCAACGCCTTCAAGTACACGCATGAGGGGAGTGTTTTCCTAACTATTTCCTGCCAAAATCAAGACGGCGATGTCTGGCTAAATATCACCGTCAGCGACACGGGCATAGGAATTAAGCCTGAGGATTTGCCCGATCTGTTTGCCGAGTACAACCAGGTGGACATGATGGCCAACCGCAAAATTGAAGGCACAGGGCTAGGGCTTCCCATCACAAAGAAACTAATCGAATTAATGGACGGCAATATCCGCGTCGAAAGCGAGTACGGCAAAGGCTCTTCGTTTATTTTGAACCTAAAGCAGGGCTATGTGGACGATAGCACCCTGGGCAGCGACATAGTAACAAGCCTCAAAAGTTTCTCTTTTTCCGAAAATAAGCAGCATGTATCTGCCAAGCTCGTGCGTGATGATATGAGTTATGCCAGGGTTCTGGTTGTGGACGATTTTCAGACCAACTTGGATGTGGCTACCGGCATGCTAAAGAAGTACAAAATGCAAGTGGACTGTGTTACAAGCGGGCAGGCTGCAATTGAGCGGATACGCGCCGCAACTCCCATATATGATGCTGTTTTTATGGATCACATGATGCCCGAAATGGACGGCATTGAAGCTACAGAGCGCATCAGGCAGCTTGACTCTGAATACGCCCGCAACATCCCCATAATCTCGCTCACTGCCAACGCTATAAGCGGAAATGAAAAGATGTTTTTGGATAGTGGCTTTCAGGCATTTTTGTCAAAGCCCATCGACATTTTGAAGCTGGATGCCATACTCAAGCAGTGGGTGCGTGATAAGGCCAGGGGGATATCCGGCGGTTTGGACTCAAGAGAGCCCGTCACTGCACCCAGCGCTCCCGGCTTATTTGAGGATGCAGCCATAGATTCAATTCAAATCCCAGGCATTGACTTTGCAAAGGGCATGGCTCTTTACGGAGATGACATGGAGCTATACGGCACTATAATCGAGTCCTACGCCCGCAATACTCCTGAGGTCATTTCCAAACTGCGAAATGTAACTGAGGAAACTCTGGCCGAGTACGCCATAAATGTCCACGGGCTCAAGGGGTCCAGCGGCAATATTGGGGCAGAGTCACTCCGGGAGCTGGCTGCCCGCATGGAAAAGGCCGCCAAAGCCGGCAACTTAGATGAGGTTTTAGAGCAAAATGATTCAATGCTGCTTAAAGCCGAGGAGCTAATAAGCAACATTGAGAAATGGACACAAATGCCCGGCAGCGGCGGGAGCAAACCCGTGCGGGCCACTATCGACAATGCGCTGCTCGACCGTTTGTGCGGGTGCTGTGAGAACTTTGACATGAATGGCGCAGATGATGCAATGTCACAACTTCTAGAATTTTCATATGAGCAAAATAACGGTTTAATTGAGTGGTTAAGCGAAAAAGTCGCCACCTCGGAGTTTGACGAAATAGTTGAGCGAATTAAGGAGTATAGGGGTGAGTCAAAATGAATGCGATGAAGAAAATCATCACGGTTGATGACAATTTAACCAATCTCACAGTTTTGAAAAACATTCTCAAACCCGTCTACGAAACATACCCTGTGTCCTCTGCTGCGAAGATGTTTGACTTGCTTGAGAAGGTAACTCCGGACCTCATCCTTCTCGATGTGGAGATGCCTGACATAAGCGGCTATGATGCCATACGCCTGCTCAAAAGCAACCCTGCCCACAGGGATATCCCCGTCATTTTCGTTTCGGCACTCAGCGGCGAAAAAGAAGAGCTGACAGGGCTTGAGCTCGGTGCGGTGGATTATATTTACAAGCCCTTTGTCGCCTCCGTGCTCCTCCGGCATATTGAAACCCATCTAAAACTTGCAGAGGCCAAAAGGGAACTTCTGGAACTCAATGGAGATATCCAAAGGAAACTCAGCACAAAAATAATGGAAGTTTTTGAGCTCCAAAATTCCATACTCGACATAGTTGCAAGCATGGTCGAGAGCCGTGACGGCACCACAGGGGGGCACATCTACCGGATTCAAAAATATCTCATGTGCCTAATTGAGAGCATGGTTGAACAAGATATTTATACCGATGAGGTTACGGGCTGGGATTTAGACTTCCTGATTCCCTCTTCGCAGCTTCACGATGTGGGCAAAATCGCCATAAGCGACATAATTCTCAACAAGCCCGGTAAGCTAACGCCTGAGGAGTATGAGGTCATGAAGACTCATGTGCCACTCGGGGCGGATGCCATCAGCCGGATGCAGGGCAACGTAAAGGGCAGCTCTTTTCTCAACTACGCGCTGGTTTTCGCAGAGGCACACCATGAGCGCTGGGACGGGCTGGGATACCCATATGGGCTCAGCGGTGAAAACATCCCGCTGATTGGGCGGATTATGGCCATCGCCGATGTGTATGATGCACTGGTGTCTACAAGGCCCTATAAAGAGCCGCTTTCACCTGAAAAAGCTGCGATGATTATACTAGATGGTGATGGTACGCAGTTTGACCCCAATATCATAAAGGTTTTCAAATCTGTATCCGATAAGTTTGCGGAGATTGCTGCGCTTTATCAGGAATTTTAGAGTGCTTGCACAAAGTCTGCTACTCCCTAAGTCCGCTACTTCCTATTAATTTGTAAAAATGCGTAAAACTAAGTGTTGACGCACCGCATTTTCCGTGTTATACTTTAACTCGATAAACAAAGGCGTTTGTCAGCGGCTGCTTAGGCAGCCTGTTGGCAGACGCCTTTTTGTTATCGCTATTATGTAGGCACATGTTTGATTTGAGGTGCATTTATTAGATGCTTTACACCGATAGAGTGTTACAAGAGGCCATAGACAAAAATCCCAATGAGCCTGAATTCCATCAGGCGATGACTGAGATACTCCACACCCTCCAGCCTTTTATTGATGATAACCCCAAGTATGAAAAGGCCAGGATACTAGAAAGGCTTGTTGAGCCTGAGCGCCAGTTTATTTTCAGGGTGCCGTGGGTGGATGATAACGGCGATATTCAGGTAAACCGCGGCTACCGCGTACAGTTTAACAGTGCTATCGGCCCGTACAAGGGCGGCATAAGGTTTCATCCCAGTGTTTCACTGAGTATCATCAAGTTTCTTGGCTTCGAGCAGATTTTCAAAAATTCACTCACAGGTTTGCCTATCGGCGGTGGCAAGGGTGGTTCGGATTTCGATCCAAAGGGCAAGTCCGAGCGCGAGGTAATGGCTTTCTGCCAGAGTTTCATGGATGAGTTCTACCGCTACATGGGCGCAGACCAGGATGTTCCCGCAGGCGATATCGGTGTCGGAGGCCGCGAGGTCGGCTATATGTTTGGACAGTTCAAGCGTCTGACAGGCCTTTATACAGGAGCCTTCACAGGAAAGGGCATTGCATATGGCGGCTCGCTAGGGCGCACAGAGGCCACCGGATACGGACTGGTATACATGATGGAAAATATGCTCTCAACCCTGGGCACTAACTTCTCAGGCAAGAGGGTGGCAATTTCCGGAAGCGGAAACGTGGCCATTTATGCGGCAATCAAATCAGCTCAGTTCGGTGCCAAGGTTGTCACGATGAGCGACTCCAACGGTTACGTCCACGACCCGGAGGGCATCGACATAGAAGCTGTCAAAGAGATTAAAGAAGTCCGGCGCGGACGCATCAGCGAATATATCACTTACAGAAGTAACGCTAAATACTACGAAAACGGCCTCGTGTGGTCAGCTCCTTGTGATATCGCACTGCCGTGTGCCACACAGAACGAACTGCTTGAGGACGGCGCACAAGAGTTAATCAAAAACGGATGTATCGCCGTAGCGGAAGGCTCGAATATGTCCACTAACCTAGCCGCCACGAAGATGCTCCAAAACAACAACATCTTCTTCTCCCCCGGCAAAGCCGCTAATGCAGGCGGCGTGGCAGTTTCAGCACTAGAGATGGCGCAGAACAGTTCAAGGGTCGCATGGTCATTTGAAGAGGTGGATTATAAGCTCCGAAACATAATGGCCGATATATATAACAGCAGCTATGCCACTTCAGAGCAGTACGGCATGAAAGGCAACTTGGTTGCAGGCGCAAATCTCGCAGGCTTTAAGAAAATCGCAGAGGCGATGCTCCTGCAAGGGGCGGTATAGGCCTTATCCGAAACACAACTAGATTATGAGCAGTGGCTGCGCCGAGCGTTTCCACGAGAAAAGGAGAACATTATGAAAACCATGACAATAACAGCTACAACAAAAAAGCCACTTCCGGCTGCTGTATTTATTCCAGAAGAAATGCTGACATCTCAAGCTACGCAAGAAGTTGAGAAGAGAGTCCGGATTACTCTCCTCATGGGTCAGCCCACCATGACACCTTGCCTAATTCCGGTGCTGCACTCATCTTCACCGGCATGTGTCAACAGCCCCTTCATGGTGGACGGCGAATGCTACAAACTTACTGCGATGTCATATGGCACTCCTTACGGCGCTGTGTTTGTCGATGATGTGGACAAACTTGATGTCTCTGTAATTGGCAAGGCTCTGGGTACGCACCCGTTGTTCCCCAACAAAGCAAACATCGTATTCGTTGAGTCGGTTGACGGCGAGAACCTCAAAGCCCGCGTCTGGCGCAGAAATGCCGGCGAAGTGCCCTACACCGCTGAATCTGCAAGCGTTGCAGGCACAGCCGCAATGATGCTCGGCAAAACTCGTGGCACGTCTGTAAACCTTTCAATGCACGGCGAAGATTTCCGCGTCGAGTGGGACAGATGCCGCGAAGGCGTCAGCACCACAGGCCCTGCCGACATGCTCAAGCACGGCTAATAAACTCTCTATTATTACTGCAAACGGGCGGCCAATGGCCGCCCGCGTTTTTTTGCATCTTCAGTTCTTATTCCCCCGGCCCGTGCGCTGCCGCACCGCCCGGGGCAGATTTGTTTACTAGCGCACGACGCGGCCGCTGCCGTCGCCTTGCATAAGTTTTTCAACATCGTCCACGCTGACCCGGTTGAAGTCGCCGCTCACGGAATGCTTTAGGCAACTGGCTGCAACTGCATATTCCAGAGCTTCCTGGTGTGACGGATAGCTATTTAAGCCATAAATCAAGCCGCCTGAAAAGGAATCCCCGCCACCAACGCGGTCTACTATGTCACTTATTTCATAGTGCTTGCTCACTATAAATTCCTTCCGGTCATTTAGGCATGCCGCCCAGCCGTTAGAATCTGCACTCTTGCTCTCGCGCAATGTTATAGCAATGAGCTTCATGTCCGGATATTTTGCCAAAACTTCATTTGAGAGATTTTCATACAAGCCGCGGTCCAACTCCCCATGTTCAACTGTCACATCGGCTGTAATCCCAAGGCATTTTTGAACATCTTCCTCGTTGGCTATGGCCACATCCACATACTTTACAAGCTCTGACATAACTTCGACAGCAGTTTTGCCGTATTTCCAGAGATTCTTGCGGTAGTTGAGGTCACATGATACAGTTATGCCCCGTTTTTTGGCCTCAGAAACAGCTTCCATTGACAGCGCCATTGCTGTTTCGCTTATAGCCGGGGTGATGCCTGTGATGTGAAACCACCCTGCGCCTTCAAGTGCGGTTTCCCAATCTATATCACCCGGCTTCGCCACTGCAATTGAAGAACCCTCCCGGTCATATATAACCTTGCTCGGCAGTTGGTTTGCTCCCGCTTCCAAAAAGTAGATACCCAGGCGGCCTGAGCCTCTCTGAACCCTGCTCGTATCCACATTGAAGCGGCGCAGCTCACCTATACAAATATTGGCGAGATTATTATTGGGCAGCACTGTCAAGAAAGCGGCATCCAAACCGAAATTCGCCAGTGAAACCGCCACATTGGCTTCGCCTCCGCCAAATGTAGCCTCCAGTACAGGGCTCTGCAAAAAGCGTTCAACGCCCGGTGCTTTGAGCCTCATCATTATTTCTCCAAATGTCAAATACTTCATGTGCAATCTCCTTGTATTTCGTCTGATTTTGAAAGGGGCATTAGACTGATATAACCCCGCATAACTATTGTGTTGAGCCCGCTTCGGCTATCTCCCGGCTTTCCATATGCCCGTTGCAACTGAAGCGAGCTGCGTAATCTTGTCAAAATTTCCCGCCGCGATGTCTTCTTTGGTACACATCCAGCTTCCGCCCACAGCATGGACAAATGGCGCCGCAGCATACTCTGCTAAATTTTTATCTGAAATACCGCCTGTCGGAATAAACTTAACATCGCCAAAAGGCCCCGCCAGAGCCGTCATCGCAGGCAGCCCGCCGTATACATTTGCCGGGAAAAACTTCACTACCTTAAGGCCAAGCAAAATCGCTTCTGTAATCTCAGTCGGAGTTACGCAGCCCGGGGTCACAGAAACATTGTTTTCTACACACCACGCCACCATTTCTTTATTAAACCCCGGAGCCACAATAAACTTAGCCCCAGCATCCACAACTTCCTTACACTGTTCCAGCGTCACCACAGTCCCGGCACCTACCAGAACCTCCGGACAATTGGCTGCAACCTGCCTGATTGACTCCAGCCCGGCCTTCGTGCGCAGCGTAATTTCCATTACATCAATGCCTCCAGAGAGGAGTGCTTTCGCTGCCGGCACCGCATTTTCCACCTTGTCCATAACAACAACGGGGACTATGCCGCAATCACTTAGTCTTTTCAGAATATCCATAAATTTTCAACTCCCATTCTAGCATTCAACCTAGTTTCTCTTTTGCCCTTGGTATTTACGGCAATGATATCATATTTACTTCAGCTTGCCTAGCCCCATTGAAAATTTTTTTGAAATTTCGGACGGCAGTTTTCCGCGTTCACAGGCCAGCCGGACACAGGCGGCACAACAGGCACTTGACGGGACGTGCGCTCAGCTTTCTGAGGGAATTCCGGCTTTATGCCGGAACTGACCGAAGCAAGATGAGCGTGCGTCCCGTCAAGTGCCTAGTTACAACGCGATTATTTCCTGGAAATAGCCTTCTTAGCAGCCTCAACAATGGCTGCGGCAGTCAGGTTATACTCGGCTCTGAGGAAATCCTCGGTTCCCACTTGGCCAAATCTATCCTTTACACCTACCATTTCAACCGGCACAGGGCACTTCTGCACTGCGGCCTCTGCCACAGCAGAGCCGAGCCCGCCAATTATATTGTGATTTTCGGCAGTTACAATCGCGCCTGTAGTTTTCGCACAATGCTCCACCATCTCAGCGTCAACCGGCTTCCATGTGAACATATCCACAACCCTTGCCGATACGCCGTCAGCTTTGAGCAAGTCAGCCGCCTTGAGTGCCTCAGCTACCATTATTCCACTGGCTATTATGGAAACATCCTTGCCGTCTGCCAGCATATTGGCCTTGCCAATGTCAAATGTTGAGCCCTCCCCATAAATGCCGATAACATTCTTTCTCGCCATTCTGAGGTAATAGACCCCGCGCAGCCCCGCAAGCTGCCTTACAATATTTTCAACCATCACAGGGTCGGTAAATTCAATAAGAGTTATTTCCGGGATTGAGCGGAGCACACCCATATCCTCAAAAGGCATATGAGTACCGCCGTTATAAGCCGCAGTCACACCAGGGTCTGTACCTAAAATACGTACATTTTGCTGCGCATAGGCTGCCGAAATCATTATTTGGTCCACAACTCTGCGGGATGCAAAACAGCCGAATGAGTGGGCGAACGGAACCTTGCCCATAGCGGACAGGCCTGAGGCTATGCCAATCATATTGGCCTCAGCGACACCGCACTGAATGGCTCTATCCGGATAAGCCTTAAAAAACGGCTTCATTCCTGAGGAGCTTATAAGGTCAGAGTCCAGCACAACTATATCTTCATTATCCTTTGCCATTGCCATCAGCGTATCACAGTATACTTCACGCATCATGTTAGGGGTTTTTTCAAAAGTTTCTTTAATTGTAAACATCTCTACACCCCCTTCCCGTTATTTGCGGCCTGTTTCGCTTCTTCGAGCCGCTTCTTCTGTACTTCAATGGCCCCATCCATCTGCTCTTTTGTGAAGTTCATGTGGTGGTTTGCTTCCACATCTTCGGCGAAGTTGCAGCCGTAGCCTTTTTTCGTGTCGAGTATAATTGCGCTCGGCACATCTTTTATAGCCTTGGCAGCCTCTACCGCAGCTTTAATAGCCTTCGGATCATGGCCGTTTACTGTGACAGCTTGCCAGCCGAACGACTTGAATTTATCTTCAATGTTGCCCAGCTTCATAACATCTTCCGTGTAACCATCCAGTTGCTGCTTGTTCCAGTCCACAAATGCAATCAAACCGCCCAGTTTGTGGTGGGATGCAAACATTACGCCCTCCCAGACTTGGCCCTCATCCAGCTCTCCATCACCCATCACCAGGTAAGTGGTGTTATCCGCCTTGTTGAGCCTTGCCCCCAGCGCTATGCCGATGGCTGATGAGATGCCCTGCCCTAAGGAACCTGTTGTCATATCGACACCTGGGGTCTTGTTCATGTCGCAGTGGCTGGGAAGCCTGCCGCCGCCTTGATTTAGCTCAACGAGCATTTCTTTCGGGAAGTAACCTCTCAGAGCAAGTGTGGCATATAATGCCGGCCCTGCGTGACCCTTGGACATTACAAGCCTGTCCCTCTGCTCCCAGCCGGGGTTCGAGGGGTCACATTTGAGTTCGCCGCTATAGAGCACCGCAAGCGTTTCCACTATAGACATAGCCCCGCCCACATGGCCAAACCCGAGATTGCCGAGGGTCTCAAGTGTCAGCAGCCGTATTGTTTCGGCTATAACTCCCAGATCCTTTGTTTCTTTGATTAAATCCATTATTTCACCTCTTAAAAAACCATTTTTTCAGCCAAATACGCTTCAAGGTCATCAATTTTAATGCGCTCTTGCTCCATTGTGTCCCTGTTGCGTACTGTGACGCTGTTATCTTCCTGTGAATCGAAATCGTAAGTTATGCAGTACGGCGTGCCTATTTCATCCTGCCGCCTGTATCTCTTGCCTATTGAACCTGCCTCATCATAATCTGTCATAAACTTCTTGCTGAGATTGCGGCAAATTTCCTCCGCCCCCTCCGAGAGCTTCTTTGAAAGCGGCAAAACAGCACACTTGTAAGGCGCAAGCGCGGGATGCAAGCGCAGTACAATGCGGGTATCATTTTTCTCAGCATCCACAACTTCCTCGTCATAAGCATCAATGAGAAACGCCAGAAGCATGCGGTCGACACCCAGCGATGGCTCAATAACATAGGGGATATACTTCTCTCCGGACTCTTGATCGAAATATTCCATATTCTCTCCCGAGTGCTCCTGATGCGCCTTGAGGTCGAAATCGGTACGGTCGGCTACACCCCATAGCTCACCCCAGCCGAAGGGGAACAGAAACTCAAAGTCGGTAGTGGCGTTAGAATAATGGGAAAGTTCTTCCTCCTCGTGGTCGCGCAGCTTAATGCTCTCCTCGCGCATACCCAAAGACAGCAGCCAATCCTTGCAGAAAGTTCTCCAGTAGTCAAACCACTCCAAGTCTGTGCCCGGCTTGCAGAAAAACTCCAGCTCCAGTTGCTCAAATTCCCTTGTGCGGAAAATAAAGTTACCCGGAGTTATCTCATTACGGAAGGATTTGCCTATTTGGCAAATTCCGAATGGAATTTTGCGGCGGGTGGTCCTCTGCACATTCTTAAACTGCACAAAAATACCCTGTGCCGTTTCCGGCCTTAGATAAATTTGCGCCGCAGTGTCCTCGTTCACACCTTGGAAAGTCTTGAACATAAGATTAAATTTTCTGATATCGGTAAAGTCAGACTTTTCGCAATGGGGACATGGGATGGCTTTTTCACGGATATATCCAATAAGAGCTTCATCGTCCATCGACTCTACATTTATAGCTGTGATACCGTTCTCATGGTGCCATTCCTCCACCAGCTTATCTGCGCGGTGCCGCATTTTGCAGCTCTTGCAGTCAATAAGCGGATCATTAAAAGTCGCCACATGCCCCGAGGCTTCCCAGACCTTGGGGTTCATCAAAATAGCAGAATCCTGTCCTACATTGTGAGGATTCTCTTGAACAAACTTCTGCCACCAAGCCTTCTTGACGTTGTTTTTCAGCTCCACCCCCAGCGGTCCGTAGTCCCATGAGTTGGCCAGCCCACCGTAAATTTCACTTCCCGCGAACACAAAACCGCGCCCTTTGCATAGCGCTGTGATTTTGTCCATCGTCTTTTCTGTATTTATAAGCATTAAGACCCTCCTGTACCGTGAGAAATTTGATTGCCTCACGTGTTGAAATTCTATATGAAAACGGCTGTATTGTCAATAATTTTCAGCTTTGCCGGACATATGCGCCAGTACGCTTGCTTCAGAAACATATTAACAAGGTATTTTTACTTTCCGCAAAAAGCAGCCTAGAGCGTATCAGTATACTCTAGGCTACTCCAATCTTGATTATTGAGGCTAGCTGACTGCACCTCTTGTTGCGCTCATGTGCCTTACAAACAAAACGCAGCATAGAGCGGAATTGTCTTTATGTCATTTTCAAAGCCAAAATTATTGGTTGAAATTTTTATCGCATAGTCAGGTTTATACCTTTGCATATATGTTCTAAGGCTCTTGGCCTTTGCATTTTCTGCTGATTTGACTTCAATGGGGATAATTCCGCCTTCCCTGTTAATCACAAAATCCAGCTCAGCTTCGCCATCACTTTGCCAAGAGTAGCAAATATGACCATTCCTAATTAGCTGAGTGCAGACATAGTTCTCCGTCATCCCCCCCTTGAAGTCATTAAGGCTGTCCAACCCATAAATAATTTCGTTAGCCAATATATTATTTCTTGCGCAAAGCAATCCTACATCGGAAAAAAATATTTTGAATTTGTCGATATTCTTGTAATTTTCCAAAGGCTTTTTTATCGTGTCTACGCAGAACACCCTGCTGACAATGCCCGATAGAGTCAGCCACTCAATAGCATTTTCAAACTCAGACGCCCTTCCGCCTGACTTAACAAGTTTATATTGAAACCTTGTATTTTTCTTGGACAATTGAGTTGTTACACTGCTATACGCCAGCCTGGTTTTCTTGATTTCATTGGCAGTATTATACTTGCTCATGTCATCAAGATAATCATTGAGAATTAAATTTTGGGTGTTGCGAATTAGCTCATAGTTTCCGGTTTGAGCAAATTTCATTACGCACTCCGGCATCCCTCCTACCACCAAGTATTGGCGGTACTTCTCCAACAGGTGACTGTGGTAGTATGGCTGCATAGGTGCATTTGTCTTAAAATGGCTGGCTATCATCGCAGGAAACTCAGCATCAACTTCACTGCTTGCAGCCGCAGTTAGAAACTCTTCAAAATCCATCGGATATTGAGTCAGTCTATAAACCTTTCCGACAGGAAACGAGTATTGCTCCCTGCTCACTGCAACACCGAGCAGGCTGCCTGCGGCAATAACATGATATTCCGGAGCAAATTCACAAAAGTATTTTAATGATGTAAGCGCTTGTGGGCACCGTTGAATTTCGTCAAAAAATATTAATGTGCGCTCCTTGGCAATGTTTTTCTTCGTGTATACTTCAAGCGCAGGTATTAGGTTTGCCGGCTCTAAGTTTGAATCAAAAATTTTCCTCGCATCCTCAGCATATTCAAAATTTACATACGCTACTTGATCATAATGCTCATCGGCAAATTCTAAGACAGAATATGTCTTACCCACTTGCCTCGCCCCCTGTAATATTAGAGGTTTCCTATATGGCGAATTTTTCCAGCTCAAAAGGTCATTTGATATTTTCCTATACATTTTCAACCACCTCAATGTATAATATATCAATTATTCGTCTGTTTTTCAAGGTAATTTTTCCTAAAAATCACACTATTTCTGACGAATCCTGTTCCTATCCTAGATTCATACATGTATGAACCTCTACATACCACCCGACAGCCATATCCCTCCTATCTCCTACATTCAATACCCCTTTGGGAATAAATAGGCTCTGCGGAAAAACCATCAACAGTATGAAAAAGCAGACAAATTCGTCAAAGTGAGTTATACTAAAAGCATCAGAAGCGGATAAAAAGAAATAGATATGGGGTCAAATAGGTATGTATCAGAGA
>Ga0209755_10003301_pt1 | contig 20442 bp, 17 predicted proteins | sample TergutCo191P1_FD_187301 | JGI IMG/M metagenome (GOLD analysis project Ga0209755, IMG submission 187301) | Cornitermes sp. P1 segment gut microbial communities from Petit-Saut dam, French Guiana - Co191P1 (SPAdes) (version 2) | ecosystem: Host-associated > Arthropoda: Insects > Digestive system...
TCACCCATCACTCTATATATCCCATCTCTCACCCATCGCTGTATATAACCCATCTCTCTCACCCATCACTCTATATATCCCATCTCTCTCACCCATCGCTGTATTAACCCATCTCTCTCACCCATCACTCTATATATCCCATCTCTCACCCATCGCTGTATATATCCCATCTTTCCAAGTTCTTCGTGGACGGCCTCGTTTTTCCTTCCTTCAGGTTTCCAGTTAATCATCATTTTTGGTAATCGCGTTCGGTCCATTCTGTCGACATGACCACACCAAGTAAGTTATTTTTGGGTTATCTCACACAATATCGCATCTTGCGCGTTCATTTTTTCTCTAATATAATCATTCGTTTTTCTATCTAGTTTTGAAATCCTTGCTGATAGTCTTAACGCATCCATCTCAGTTGCGTTAATTCCCCTCCTGTCATCCTCATATAAATTCCAAGTTTCGACTCCGTAGATCAGAACACTTTTAACTATGCTGTTACAGATCACCTTTCTCCGGTATTTTCTTACGTCCTTTGACCACCATATCCCATTTAATATACCAATTATTTTCCGTGCTTGTGTAACCCTGTGGCTTATATTTTTGATGTCTCTTCAGTCTTTGGTAAATATGGATCCCAGGTACCTAAATTCTGTACAGCCAGTAATGATGTCACCGCTGTCCAACTCTAAATGATTTGTACCTCTTGTGTTTACCATAGTTTTATTAAAGGGATGTTGTCATAAGCCTTCTTAAGTTCAATAAACAGCGAGTGTACTTCTTTTCCTACACTTAGCTGCTTTTGTATAAGCTGTTTAAGAACAAAAGTATTATCGTTGCATGATCTTCCTGCTCTGAATCCTGCTTGTTCTTCCTCTTCTTTATCTGAGTTTTCTGTTTCTGTTAGACCTCTTGCAATTCTTCCGAACAGTCTGTTAAAGGTGCTTGTTACTGAAATGGCTCGATAGATACCGCAGTTTTTCCTATCACCGTGTTTGAAGATGGGAGTGATATTCGCTATTGTCGACCCTTTGGGTATTATATGTTCATTCATGTATATTGTGAATAGTTGAGCTATCAGTTTGTAAAGATTTTGAGGGGCGTTCTTTAGCAATTCTGCCGGAATATTTCCTGGTCCAGCCGCTTTACCAACCGTTAGTTTTTCATTGCTGTTCCCACTTCTACAGTAGCCACTGTTATTGATTTACCCTCTATTATGGTCTCCCTAGTAATCGCCTCATTCGTAGTAAAAGATGTTCTGTCTTCCATCAGCAGTTTCTTACAATAGGTGTTCCATTCTACAATGGATATTATTTCAACTGGGGATCTATCCTTATACGCTGTCTTCACATTTCTTAAGAATTTCCATACTTCTGTACATCTTCGACCTCCTATATATGTATCAATTTCGGCACATTTCTGATCCCACACATGATTACTCTCATGTGTAACTAAACGTTTAACATTTGGTCTATCATTTTTGTAGGTTTCCCAGTCCTCAAGTTTCTTCGTACTTAAGACCGTTAAGTAAGAGCTTTTCTATTTTCTAACTGCGTCTTCTATTTCTTCCGACCGTATATATTTTCTACCACCTTTTTTTCTTTTCCTTGTTCACCTAATGCATCTAAAGCCGCTGAGTGACTGCAATCGCGTATGTGTTCCTAGAGAGTTTCTGCAAAATCCGGCGCATTCTCGCCCAACTTTTTTGACAAGAGTTGTTTGGTAAAGTATTTTGGTGCTCTCGTCTTTTAACCTTTAGGCACCATACATCCTATATATAGGACAGACGTACCGCTCCTCCCCAGAGTACGCTTTTTATATATTTAGTCAACAAACATATTTAATTATTCTTTTAGACTTTCTCTCCCCATCTTCGTTTATTCCTCCACAAAATGTCGTGTATTTCCTAATGTTACCCTTCTTGGTTCATAAAATATTCACATTTTACATAAATGGTGTGATAAACTGTAAATGTCCAGCTCCAGGGCCAACGGGTTAAACTGCATAAGTTGTACTTCAGCGTGTTGTATTTCTGATGGTTCTTCTTTTCATCTTTCGTTCTTATCATTAATTGTCTCGGTGGTACGTAGAATGTGGCTTTTACCAAATAATGGTCTGTGCCGCAGCAGGGCCCTCTATGCACTCTGACATTTGTAGCTTTTACCCGGGGGTCTTGTCTAACTATGATACAGTCAATAATTGATTTCAAATTTCGGGTTTTTTGTGTCCATGTAAATTTATAAATCTTTTATGTTGAAAAAACAATTTGTAATTTTCAAGTTATTTTGTTCGCATGAATCAATTAATCTTGCTCCATTATCACAGCTTTCTTCTTTCCCAAAGCGTCCAATAATATGGTTATTGTTGCTGCGTCCAGGGCGGGCGTTAAAATCCCTAATGAGAACTAGTTCTCTGTTGTTCCCAAAGGCCGTTACAACTCTCTGGAGAGTCTCGTAGAAGTGTTCTTTATTTGCTACTAGTTCATCCTCATTTGGTCCATAAACACCTACAACTGTAAATCGAGTCTTCAAAATGTTTACGTTCACAGTTATAATTCGCTCATCGATACACTGCCAGTTAGTAATATTATGTTTCCACATTTTATGAATTAGTATAGAAACTCCTCTCTTTGCTCTGTTTTCTTTTGAGACGCCGCTATAAAAATGAATACAGTTTCAATGACTTCTGATCGAGAACCTTTCTTTTTTATTTCCGTGATGGATGCTATATTAATTCTTAGTTGCTCCATTTCCTTTATTATTTCTTGCATTTTACTACTCCCTTGAACGTTTCCAGTAGCCATTCTAATAGTCCTTTTTAATTGCCGAAGTCGTTTCCCTTGAGGTCCAATTTCATTTTTAAGACTCTAATAATCCCTCAGACAGTCAAAAATTTGTATTAGTTTATTTAAATAAAAATTTTGTTTTCGTCCTCACAAAAGCCAGTAATTCCACAACCAAAGGAACTCAATCAACGATGGCATTTCCTGCCTTTTTTTAGTAATCAGTTCGATGGTCACCTGCCGTCTACGCTTATGTTTTCTCAGCTGACCATTTCCTTCAGATTTCCTGCCTAATATTATGATTAATTTCCTCGTCTCTGCAAGTATGATGCATATCCCGCTCATTCCAACCTCCTTTATTCAGCCACTATAATACATTTAAGGAGCACTAACTATACAGGTATAAGAAATACCAAAACACAAAGCATGCTTTGCTGGATTCATTAGATTCATCTAATTCTTATCTCTGCTTTTATCTCACTTTAGTTGGTCCAAAATATTAAGTTCCTTACCGCAATTTTTACCAAATGATGAAAGCAACGACAGATACCGAAACCTTCTAACCAAAGACGATACACCAGAAAAATATCCCAGTCATTTTTGAGGGGTTCAATAACGGAACTCTGTAAGCTTGTCTTACAAGAAACTCAATATTTGAAGTGAAAGTATTATTTGTTATAAGGTATGGCGGAACTCTTCCATATATTATTGAGAATGCAGACAGAAGAAATGCAAAATGAGCCACGTTATGAAGGAATCTTCTACTAGCAATCTTGTTTACACCAGCCAGCATTGAATAGTAATTCAATAGAGTCGGAGACTGCACCCCAAGGCTGTTTACAACATCACACTGCCAGTCAGACGGTCTTGCAAGCTAAGGTCTTCAAAACTCAACAAACGAATGCGAAATTTACTGCATATAGTGTACATCCGTCTTCTCCTTTCGAGCTTGCTTAGGTCATCATAATGCAAACGAAAGATGGAAAATACATTTTAGGTAAAATTTCTTGGAGACAGCGAAAAGTACAGGAAGTGGAAGAGGGAGAGAAGAGCAATAAAAGAAAGGGAGTTGAATAGAGAATCCAACGAGACTTCAAGGAGGCCGGAATACAAAAATGAAACTGGGAAGGAGAGAAACAAATAATAATTTTTTTGTGAACACGAAGACATATAGCTACAAATACAGTGCCATAAGCACAAATATTTGATGCAGAAAACAAGAAATAAGTTTGACACAGTGCCGTGAAAGCGATTGGAGTCTCCTATAAGAAACAGATGCATCCTAGCGTTCACTCGTATATAAGATAGTCAGAAACAGTCAATATGGTGTTCGATGTCAGATGAAGGCAAAGCAAGTTAAAAACACCGTCCGCCTTGAAATTCTTGTGAGACGGTCTCTTAATTTATGCTCTATTTCCAAGAAGCACAGACCTTCTAAAGGACTATATCTACCTATTTCTGTCAAGAGAAATCCATATAACTAGTGACATGTATCAGCGCATCCTGCGTGCAGTTATCAGACTACTGCACAAAGAAAAGACGAAACTGTGTCTTATGGTACATAATACGCTCGAAGTCATGGATGTGTACGTATTTAGTTTCAAATAAAACATTACAGTTCTTCAATCACACTTATTTACGAATGAAGTTAAAATGCAATCCTTTGGGGTGTAAAAATGTTTCCATATTTATTTGCTTCTACTTTAGAAGTTTCTCGCAGTTTACACATTCTGTAATAAAATAACATTTTTTACATATTTTAAAATCCATGACCTGTGCGTATGTAAGTAAAACAATGTGTTGATTTGGATAATACTGGTTTTTTTTCAGATGTTTACGTTTTAGGCGCCTTCGCAAAATTCCATAGAGTGTTAGTTTCGTTGTGTCTCTCTGTCTGTATGGGAAACTCGGGTCCCACTAGAAGGACGTTTATGAAATATTATATTTCAGGATTTTTCGAAAATCTATTAGAAAAATTATAGTTTAATTAAAACCTGACAAGAATAACGGGCACTTAAGAGAACACCTATCCAGAATTATGATGATATCTCGCTGAATTCTTACAATGAGAAATGTTTCGGACAAAAGTTGTACAAAAAAATATATACACTTTTTAATCTCAAAAACTTTATACCGAAAATCTTGCCATTTATGAGGCAATGTGGAAAAATATGGTACAGCCAGGCGAGCCACAAATGACAACACAATTCTGCGCAGGAAAAGCTGGAGTTGGCTTGCCGAATAACTAAGGCTACAAACACACTCTCACAATATTTAATGTTTATTGCTTTGCCACTGCAACAATGGTTGCACAAACACGCCTTAATGTTACGTTATACCTGCGTTGTATCTCTTGTTATTTTTGAATTAAGTACCAGCATCATTGTGTTATGGCATATACTGATTGTTTCATTTATCTCTCACAGTAGAAAACCAGCATACGCCGCGACATCCCGTGACACTTGCGGTACTCAAGACAGAGATAAAAGATACGCTTTGTAAATACTGAGACACAATTTAAAATCACATGTTAAGTACTGGCAGGATGTTGTTATGTCCGATAAACTGCAAAAAAAAAAAATTACAAGTTAGAGGATTTTGCGACATCAATAAACAGGTCACTTTAGGTACTTTTAAAAAATTGCGAAAATTGACTATTAGCTTCGTCGTGTCTGTCCGTCCGTCTTTGCTCAGTGCGTCCGTCTCCACGGAACTCGGCCCCACTGGAAAGATTTTTATGAAATTTGATATCTGAGAATTTTTCGAAAATCCATCCAGAAAATTCAAGTTTCATTGAAATAAAGAGTTACTTTACATGAAGACCAATGTGCATTTATTGTAATATCTAGCCGAATTATTGTTAGAATGAGAAAGGTTTCAGAAAAGGTTTCAGAGAAAATCAAAACACAATTTAAAATCGATAATATTTTTCCAAAAATCTTGTCCTTTATAAAATAATGTATATAATTCCTGTATAACCAGACAGGCTACAGAAAAAAAAAATACAACACTGTGCATGCGCTGTGCCTGCTGGACGACACATGCTCCCGGAATATATGATAGTTATTGTTATCCACTGCAATAATGGTTGTAAAAACACGCCTCAATATTAAGTTATACGTACATTGCCTTTTATTTCGATGAATTTTCCATTAAACAATTTTGCTTATCCTTTTAGGACCGCTAACAGTTGCACAGGTAATTTCCCCAAATGGTTTCTTTTCTTCAGAATTTTCGACAAAAATGTACTAAATTCTCGCTCATGCTTGCTACATGTCCCAATTATCTCAGCCTTAGTATCTAGATTGCTAAATACGAATCAGCCCCTTGTTACGTCAGCTCTAAGTTTTCCAAGTGTTATCACCTCTACACCCTCGTCATGTCCTTGTCTGAGGAAGTAAAAAGTACGGTAATAGGTTAAATTATATTTTATTCATTTTATTCTCTGCTTTTAATTACAAGATATGACATAAAAGATTCTGTGGTGAACAGTATACAGCGTTCCCTGACAACGAATCTAACGTGATCTTTGTGATCTTAATTGTATTGTGAACAACTGTTCAGGTAAGTACAGGTGAGTTTTTAATAAACCTCCGGCTTACAAATAAACCACAAAGCTGATATATACTGCAATGCTGTTTAAACAGTTCGACGACATGGTTTTTTTTTAACATTCTATTTGCTGTTGTCTTGTCCACAACCTTTCGTCACAACGTCCATATGAACTGCCTATTACACGGTTTTCCGCCGTACGTTCCTGAATTTATTGAATCAAATGCTCTCCATCCGCGATCCTTGGCACAAATATATTTCGTGTGGTTAAGGAGCTAGTTTGCGGAGGAAATTAGGATTACAACCATTATTCCTATTTTGGACAGTTGCTTAAATGCACACAACCATACATGCCGATGACGGAAGTCGATGTTAGCCGAGGCCAAATACACAATCGGACAATTAGTCACAGTCACACGGTCACACGAACGCACTCACAGTCAGTCACACACTCCAGTCAGTAAGACAGTCTATGATAGTCACACAGCCACACTCTTACAGCCACGAACTTAAATCAGTCACATACTCTCGTGGTTATACAAATCATACACGCAGTCACATATTCAGCCATACACTCAAGTTAGTCTCAGACACACACCAAGTGTCACGCAGTTAGTCACACAGTCTAACAATTACATAGAGTCAGTCACACACTCAGTCACAGTGTCACAGTTTATAGCACTATCACACACAGTCACAGTCATAGTCACAGCAAAAGTCTCTAATGATCGCATCAACAACGATAACCATGGAAAATTTTAAGAACTTAGGAACCGTGTTTAATGAGAAACAATTCTGACTAGCTTGCTACTTTTCTTAATTAAATCTAAAACTATAAGGTTTACGGAAAATATATGTTGGACACAAATAAATTGTTGGTGTCTGTTTATATTTCCTGTTCGAAACACTTTGTGCTTCGATAAATATTTGGACACTCAGTCTTCAGCTGCATACACAAACACAGGCCAACTTCATGTAAACTGTTCGTTGTAATGACGTACGTGTTGTAACCACTATCTGAACACGGAGACCAACGCTGCTGTGACCACTCAATACCACATTCACTTGATGTACGTGGACACACAGTTGAACAGCAGTGTGTCAAACAAACAGTGTTACAAAGTTTCCTTGCAAAATGACCTACAACATGAACTCGTTCACAGTCAGGGACATTTTTAAAGCAGTCATGTACTTAACCTGTCACTAGTAGACAGACAGACAAGTGTATTGTGTACTGGTCACGGTAAGCAGGTTAATCCAGGCATGTGTCTGACATGTTCGTGTACCAAGCCTGCTTTTCTAATAACAAGACTGCCGTAGCTCAGCCCGTATTTAGTGTTGCTAGACAGCTCTAGACCCTCCTCAACTTCAAAGAAAAGGAACAAGGAATCATCAAATCATTTTCTGTAACACCCGTATGTAGCAAAAACTGCAGTCCTGCGGTTAAGTCCCTTAATAAAACATATATACTTTTCTACGAACTGTTAGTTCTTTAGTGACAATGTTATATTTTATTTGAATTAAGATGATAAAATATAATGATTACAACGGGAGAAGAGAAGAAGCGGTACGCAACCACAGAGACATTCATGTCCAAGCCGGAATCGTTACAAGCCGTTATCACGCAGCAGACTTGTCTATATGGTCTTAATACCATAATCTAACTGAGCAGGGACATTATTTACGTCTATGCACGTAGAGTAAACCTACGTAACTCCATATTACAACGTAAATGTTCTCCATTGTGCATTTATTCGCACCGACATCTCGACAAAGTTACTGAAAACTTCGTGCCGAATTGAAACTGGCCTAACAAGAAATAATGTTTGTTCAGTCTACACGCTTATGTAAATAGTTGGATAACATTTATTTGCACGGCACAACAGACCCTAATAAGAAAGGACCTCCTCATTATGGAGGCTTCACTGTCACATTGTGGCACACCACTCCTTTTGGCGGGGGATCAGCCTGTCGCAGAGAATTCTACCTGTCAACGCACAGCACTTACGACAGACACACCTAAATGCCGCCGGCGGGAATAGAACCCGCAATCCCGACAAGCCTGCGGTCGTAAACCTGAGCATTAAACAGCGCAGCCACTGGTATTGGCAATCGGAAAACATATGTGACGTTTATAAGAGAAAAGATTTTGAAGCTACGTCAAATTCCTGATCTGTAGAGATATCATTTTACTATGCACAGGCATGTATTTTACTTAATACGCCGAAAATAAAAATATAATTATATCTTTTGGAAGTGAGACTTTCTACACCATCAACCACAACAGAATGCATCACTTCAACTCTGCAGTACCAGTGCCTGCCGTAATATACGTATTTTTGTAAGTACAATAATATTTTTCTGCTTTAGATATATAAGTTTAAATGTAGACAGACAATATGTCAGAGGGGAGATATTGTGGTCCGTATTGTGACTAGGCAAAACAAAATGGAAAACCGAGGATCAGTGGTCCGATTCCTTGCGACGTCCACATATTTATCTCATTTCGGATTTGTCCATACCGGTCCTGTGGCCCACACAAGTTCCCATTCAAGTGGATAGGGAGTAAAGATGCCAGGGCGTGAACCTAACCATTCATTCCATCTAGTTACGAGATTAAGGATAAGCGGAGCTACACCTTCACTCCCCCCATATAACTTAATGTCGTATACTGGGACGACATTTTACCTTATTATGACTTTTAGCGTCAAAGGACACCGACAACAAATACTCAATGAAAGCTTAATATTTTGGGCCACTATATTTTCTGAATGGATGCACGTAGATTTTTGTGTGTTGCTTGTGTTCACCGACGCATTACAACTTTGGAACTAGTAGACTATTTATCAAGAAACTTGGTGCGATATTTCACTCGAATCTTAATTCTTAATTTCTTTACAAAATGGATCTATGAACTTCTTAGGTGGAAGAAATAATACCACACTTAATACAGATTCTCAAATGAGTTATGGCAACGGAGCTGCAAGAAATATGCAACATCTGTCAAGCATGGCTGGATTGTAACAAGCAGATGGTGGCCTTGCTAAATTTTCTTTCAGCGCCAAGTTCAACAACAGTGAATAACGAAGTACTGGAGTTGCGATATATTAAATTTTGCATGAAGACAGATTATGACAATTCTGAATAACTGCTTTACAAGTACCGCTATAAGTTTGTAATTATGAACGTAAAGCTAGTACAAACTTTGAAGCTCTAACTGACAAGTTTAAGGCGGAGGAAACCTTTACTGAACTAACTAGGCCATATAAAACACAAGATATTATATCTGTTATAACATTCATGCAATGCATTTAAAATTACTCGCCTGAAACAAACCATATTTGTAGGGTACCGAATGATACAGCTGTTTTTGTTTACAATTTGTGATACACGTAATGCTATTTCCCATGACAAACGTTTTGTACTTGCAAATCAACATGTGTGCAGTGTTGATTATGGCAGTTCTTCATATATTTCGTTGATGTGCTTTCTTCCTATGTTGCTCAGGTATTTTCTGAATGATTCCGATATGGTTTTCCCTAATGTTACTGGTATCACTTTTGTGTTTGCATTCCACATGCGCTGTATTTCTGTTGCAAATATTTTAGGCTTCTTTCTTGATCACTTTTCTGGCTCTTGAAATTGCAGCGTTTATAAACAGATATGTTCCTGATTATTATGTCTGCATTATTGTTAGGTGTGGTCAAGCCATTATTGTTATTATTATTATTATTATTATTATTATCATCATCATCATCATCATCGTCATCATCATTACCTCTATCTCCTTTATGCAGGGTACTTATGCTTATTTTCCTGAGACAAACTATGTCCCTAGGGAATACAGTGTTGCAGCTATTCTGTTGTTACTATTCATGGTGCTTATATCGTTAGTTTCAATGTTGAATCTATTGTACTTTTACATTAGTACTTTCCGCAGTATGTGTGCAGTGCCCAATATGGCTGTTTTCTGTAGTTCCTTAACTTCATGCTTTCCTGGTATTTTGCTCACGTATTTTCTGAATGACTTTGAAATAGTCCCAGTCGCCCCTGTTATTACTGGTATCACCTTTGTTTTTACATTCCACATGCGCTATACTTCTATTGTAAGGTCTTTATATTTTAGAATCTTCTCGGCTTCCTTTTTAATCACATTTCTGTCTCCTGAGATTGCAACGTCTATTAAGATACATGTTCCTTTTTCATTATCACGGATTATAATGTCTGGTATTTTGTTGGGGATAGTTATGTCAATTTGAATTTGTTGGTTCCACAATATGGTTTCCTTGCCTCCTTGACTTGTTTCTACTGATTTTGGAACATGTTCATACCAGTGTTTTTAGTCCAATTGTAACCCTCTTTCCTTGCATATGTTAAAGTGTAGTTGTGCACACACTCTATCATGTCTTTTTATGTACTGTTCTTTTGCCAGTATTGGGCATGCTGGTATTATGTGGTCTACTGTCTCGAGAATTGTTGGCAAAGTCTGCACTTGCTGTCAGTCTCTGTGTTCAATATTTTTGTCACATAATATTTTGTTTGTAGCGCCTGGTCTTGTGCTGCCACTATTTCACTTTCAGTTTCTGCTTTTAGGTCTCCCCTCGATAGCCAGAGGAACGTGTCTTCTTCACTAATAAGCTGTCTATTTATATTTATAATGTACTGCCCATGCATTACTTTGTTTTTCCATTTTTTCTTCACGGACTCTCCCAATCTTGCCTTTGTTTGTTGTATTCCAGCCTGTTTTGCGTCACTCTTCTCATTTATTATTATTATTATTATTATTATTATTATGTTTTTGTTGTCGTTGCTGCTGCTGCTGCTGCTGCCAATCCCAGTGGCCGCGCAGTCTAAGCGTGGGTAAGCTGCTGCTCGCTTGCTGGGTCTCTGGATTCGAAATTCGCTGTAGGCATGGATGTCTGTCTCTTTGAAGCGTCGTGTGTTGTCAGTAGAGTTCTCTGTTTCGGGCTGATCATTCAACCAGAGCAGTCCCACCGACTATAGTTTGTGTAACCGAGTGTGATCTTGTTGCCTCAACAATGAGGACGATCTGGCCCACTAGAGGCTGTTGCGCGGTGGAAAAATTATTATTATTATTAACTTCAATATTCCCAACATCGCTAAAAATAATGATGATAATGGTAACGATGATGATGAAAGGTGTTTAAAAAATTTACACTTCTAACAAAAGCAAATTTGCAATACTGTCAAAATTCCATTCCATCAACGTCACTCTCGCCGTTGAGCTAAACTGCAATTCACCATTTCAGCGAATTAAACTACCTTATACATTCGCTACTGTAACAAACATAATACACTAATAATATGACTGTGCAATGAGAAGGTTCTCTCATCATACTCTACCTGAGTTACTATTCTTCAATTTCAGATACAAATGTCAGGCCTGTAAGCGTGCTTAATCTTTTCCGTACAACGTAGTCAAATAGCGCAACATGCCGGTGTCCCTAAAAGAACAACTGCTCCTTCTAACTCAGCCTGTAGATATAATATCTGTAAGTGTAAGGTTACAGGCCTACGTCACAGTCTCAAGTGCATAAAGTAGGAATTTTCGTGAAATAACGACAAATTGTTAGGTAGCATCACACTTCAAGCCCCTTGAAAAGGAAGTGTGTTTCACAGTTCTATCAGTTATTCATTTACAGAAGTCTACACATTAGAACAAATTATAACACCACGAAAAGCGGTACGTCACGAATATAGAAAGATTTATCCTAAAGTTAAAGTGAAAGTTCAATTTGCGGAAGTAGTCTTGACCTGAAATATGTATGGTCCTAAATTTGAGGGTCCGCAATTTCTCTAATTACTCATTAGCAGTCGTGAAATAAACTAACATACAATGAGTCATTATTGTTTTTATTTCTTTGGCGTGGGTCGTAATTTTAACAAAAATTATAATCAAAACTTCACAAACTTTTTTTAATATTTCTGCACGTTATTTATCTCTGCTTTCGCGTACGAATTTCTCACTCGTAAACACGCCGTGGATACTGAATAATTAGTAAGTTACTTGCGCCGACAAATTATATCACAAGTACATCGAAAATTTTGAAATGTGGGGTTGAAGAATGGTGACACATTGGCTGAACCTTTAGTTCGGGAGCTGAATGCCTTTGTGTAGTTACTGAACGTGTGCCTAAGAACTACACACTTTCAAGTTGATAAGCTTTTTCAACAAAAAGAGGGAATGGCTACTGGGGGCTACCTGTCACCATTGATGTGTTGGATAACAAACGTTTACAGAAGGTGAACCAACTGGCATATTATATGGAGAGATTCAAGCGGTACACACACAAGGGTCAAATCACCTCCTAAAATGTGCTGTGTTGATTTTATAAACTTCCGCTTAGAAATGTCGGAATTTTTAGAACACTACACTGTATGTATTTCTTATTGCTTTACCTCACACATTCCCATTAAAACGGCACGAATTGTAAAGTTGGTGATAATTTTGCATTACCTTATGCAACCGGTCATTCTAGTGAACCTCCAATGGAGACGACAAGGAAGATAAACCAAATCGAAGTTCTAGGAAACGGCCTCTTTTATTGAAGTCAGACCACTTAATGTTCACCAGAGCACCACTTACGTCCTGCTCGCTGCCTATTTCCGAAGTGATCCCGTGGATAAGGCTTTCGACACAAACGTCAGTTACTCTGTTGGCCACCATTCTGTAATACGATCCCCGCACACCTGCAAAAACGGTTGCTAAGCCGACAGCCCAAGGCCGGAATTGGCAGAGTGAGCAGAACAAACGTTGACTTGTCGAAGCAAACCGTAAAAAAAAAAAAGTTTTAAATAAAACCGTTCCATTTCAAGGAACCGGCTTCACTTACCATAGAACTGAATAGCCTATTGTTTCTGTTAAAGACGTGGACACGGTTCTATCCGACACTGTATCAATGCTTTGGCTATTATTTCCTTAGGCCCTTACGGTAATAAATATTTGTGCAGAGTAGCTGGGCACTGACTTAAGAAAAAATTAATACTTTTTTTTAATATTCGAGTCCATTTATTTTCAGACAATCAATCAAGTAACAATAAATTTAGGAAGGTGCTTTTCAACTTCAGTGATTCAGACACGGCCATGAAATGTTCCAAAACTACTACACTCTGTTGAGTAATTGTGACACCACAATATTTTTTCTTCAAACCAGATTCAAAATCAACGGTTCTGCTCTGTATGGAAGCTAGAGAAAAATGGATAAAAACACATAATCAGAGTCCTATTTTTTATACTTATCACACTGACAACATTTGATGTCACACTGGCTGAGAACGCAAACTGTTTGCAGAGTTTTATTCATATAATTAAATATTTCCACCTATAAAAATCCTGTTTCGGAATGGCGTGTATCAAGCAAATATCCACGTATACCCAGTTTGAAAAAAATAATTCCTATTGGAACTGTACGATTCAAAATAGAGGATCTGTAATAGCTGCAGGAGGTATTATGGACTAAGAGATTTCCAAAGTTCCCGTTCAGAATGTAGTGAAAAGTAGGAAAATTAACCCTTGTAAACTGTGGTTTTTTCTCAGACCAAATGAAGGTGAGAGCCGAGAATGTAGAAGTATAGGAGATTACTGCAGATATCTACATTCTGAATTCGTTGCTGTTATGCAAATTTTCATACAAAAATTTCAGCAGACCTTCAGATTTGCAATTTAGGGCATGTCTAAAACAGATATTGCGTGGTCTCAACTGCAGTCCAGTGAAAATAGGTCTTTTTTTGTTGCGTGTCTGATTTATAAACAAATTTAACACAGATCGTCTGAAACAAATTAAAACCCTAATTATTCAGTGTGTCCATTGCCATTTCAAAGACTGCAAGTGTAAACAGGGAAACTCATTATGAAATTTTACATCACGTAGGGGATGTGTTACTTTTCAGTATTTGGTTAATTTTCTGTGTGAATAAGATCACATGTTGTAAAATTTTAAATGTTATGTGAATATTTCCTACATAAAATTAGTTCAAATGCACAGCCAAAATTTTTAGAACAGTCTAAACAGTAAACAACCTTCTGCCAAACAAAAACTCTAGCACAAAATGATCATGCTGGTGTTAAGTAGTAATAATTTTATATCTGACTATACGTAGAAAAGAATGTTTAATGTCTCAAATTAAAAATGTCCAGAAGTACAACACCTTTTTTCCGTTGCACCGTGCATCTAATGATGATTACACAGAAGCGAGTGAAAAAGATGTTCATAGTGATACTGAGTAAAGTTCTGCCTTTGGTGCTGAACGCAAAAGGTAATTTTACTTTAATGCAGATGGAAGCAAAGAGGTGCATTTGTCATTATATAGCTGAATTAATTAATGATTTCTATGGATAGTAAAATGAAAATTGTGTATTACGTACAGCTGGAGAAGACTAATAAATTTATCATTGACAAAGGAAATGAATATCCCAGTAATCATCATAGCAATATTATAGAAAATTCCACCCCCATTGCCAGCAGGGTTATTCAAATACAAATCATCAAAGCTGTGTTTTCCAGGTGATAGTTCATTTGATCTGAAACAGAATAAAGCTGCCTCTTTATCAATGAAAATGTATAAGATTATGTGTAATTTCAATTAATTTTAAGTACATAGTCGCTAGTTTTTCACATTTTTTCTTTGTCATTTCTATATGTATTAAATGATATTAAAAAATAATGATGGAATAGGAAAAGGTGCTGCACTGTGGTTCTTTTTTTTTTCTTTCTCTCTCTCTCTCTCTTTTTTGTGCGAACATAATTACGTGTTGTAAAGTTTCAAACACTGTGTACTGTTGCACAACTATCTGACAATTAGTGAATATTTTTTATACCAACATCGCCTTATATGTACAGCTACTGATGGCATTTCAAGGGGAGAAGATATAGTGACCGAAGATACAACATATGGTTGTACCTTGCATCACCCCATGTTGTACATTGGGACAGAATTCAAGAGAAGAGTGAAGTGAACAGTAAATTTATTTTTGCACACTTTGGGTAGATACAGGGCCTGTAATCTACTACACAAATGAATACACAACAACTTAACGTCAGCAGGAATAACAGAAGAAAATTACATGCAATCAATATTCATACAATAATATTTTTTTTAGTATACTTTCAAATGCAGGAGAAATATGAAAGTTAAGCTACAGCCAACTTAAAAGGAGTTCAATAACATGTGCTCTTATACATTTTTCATAGCTCAAGAGGCATTAAATCACTAAAATCAACTGGAAAAAACAACTGTGATGTCTGACATTTAAACATTCCTGCTGGTAATGTGGATGGCAGCTTCCATAATATGTCACTACCAAGAATGTTGAAGTATTCATTTTTTGTTAAAGATAAATTTATTGATGTTCTCCAGCTCTTTGTAATATCCGATTTCACATTCACATCCATTCAAATCATTCATTACTTCAGCTGTGTAATGAAAATTTGTCTTCTTCTTTCAAGCAAAACTAAAATAAAATATCCTTCTTTAATATCATCAAGTGCAAATCTTTCTTCTGCAATATGTGCATTTTCTTTTTTACTTACTTCTACATGTCATCATTACTCAATTTTGCACATGGAATCTCTTAGAGCTCCTTTTCAGAGCTGTCAACAGTCATCAACTTGTTCTTCACTGTTTTCTTCTGAAGTGTTTTCCTTGAATATTTCCTTTTACCTTTTTGGCTCTTTGTTATTCACTTTCAGTCCTCTGTTGTGTCTGTTAGAAACCTCCTTTTTCCTTTCTTTCTTCCACCGCTTTTTCTAGGTCCAGATTTAGGGAAGTGTCTTATTATTTCAGGGATATTTTCACAAATCCTGCTGATGTTTCTTCTGCAATTGATGTCCTTGGAACTTGAGGGTGCAATGGATGGTTCTGTTACCAGACTGTAAGGTCTGTCAGTGATATAGGAATTAATCTGCATCAAAAATATTTTCATTTAATGGACGAATTCTGTCACATGAAGCCCCTTTTCAATATTCCATTTGGTAAATGCCTTGCTGAAAGAATTTCCAATAATGCCTGCAACACTGTAAATGATTACAATTCTTCCTAGGTTTGACAGCATTCAATCATTAATGTATGCATTGTAATATGTTTTATATGGACGAAAGACAGTACAATCCAGTGGTTGTAACTTATGTAATGTATAGGGTGTAGTGTAAGCACAAAAGTGACATATTCTTTTGTCACACTAACCCTTTGGCCCTGGAGCTGGACATTTACAGTTTAGCATACCATTTATGTAAAGTGTGAATATTTTATGAACCAAGAAATGTAACATTAGGAAATACACGACATTTTGTGGAGGAATAAACGAAGATGGTGAGAGAAAGTCTAAAAAAATAATTAAATATATTTGTTGACTAAATATATAAATAGTGTACTCTGTGGAGTTAATGGCTGGGATTGAAAGGTGGAATTCATGAGTGTCAAAAATCAAGGAATCTTGGTCTACCTTACAAGGCCTTTCACATGCAATAACGTGCTTCTGATAGTCACAAAGAACCTCACATTTGACCAACTGTTGGAATTGCGCCTCCAGTTGTAGCTGTAGGAGCAACAATCAACATGTGCTTCTTGCAATGCACTGTTTAACTATCCAGTAGTGTAAGAACATGGTTACCAATGGCATTTACAGTAACAATAATAGTGAAATTGAAGTCACACTCTCAACTTGCTGATTCCCTTACTACAGACAATTTTGGGAGGAATATGATCATTTGAATAACCAGTATCATCTAAATTACAAATTTTGTTAGGTGTGTAAAATTGTTTCTTGGCATAAGTTACTTTAAATTTTAAAAAAATTATTTCACATTTCCATGATTGAAACTTTTAGATCGAATGAGGCTAGTAGCTTCAGGTTTTCTACAATACAAGGGCTAATCACATTTTCTCAGTCCCCCCCCAAGCCACATATTACTAGCATGTTTTTTCTTTACCCAAATCTGACAAACAACCATACCATTTTCCTTGTCATAACTAAAGGCAACATTCAGAGCTCCCTTCCTGTGTCACTATAATATAATTTTGCAGCCTGTTTGAAATACTCAACCAATTCAAATCCTGTGTGGCACTGAAAATAATTTTTTCATCTTCCTGGTTGTGTACTCAAATTCAGGATGGGTCTCTTGTTCTTGTAACTTCACCAAATGATGACTTGGAGTACTTTTGAAATTCCAAAATTGTGTGCCAAAATTCTTACTTTTGTATTGTTACAACTTGCATCTTTCATGGTTCATTCTATGGCTGCTGAATCTACCTTTTGTCTACATTTGTACATACATATATGTCCACATTCCATGGATCCATTAGTGTGTCACAAAGACAGTAGGATGTGGAACAAGTCACGAATACACATATATATGAATTTACAGTGTAAAATAGCGCAAACATTTTACCAAAAAAAAACAGTATTATAAATCATCTTTACACATAAACAATTCACTTGCAGAGTAAAAGGAATGTTTTGTAGGTATTTGATACTTAAGAGAAATCTTCAAAATTTCTGCTTGTAGTTATGACACTTGTACGATCAGGAAATAATAATGGTTCCAATACAGAATTTAATTTTAGGGGGCCATTTATATATATATATATATCAAACAATAGAGGCCCTATAATTGATCCTTGGAGAACTCCGTGTTTCAACGTACCCCAGTCAGAGAAAAAATTTTGAGTCATACTAAGCGATTTTACTTCAGCTTTCTGTCTTTTGTTGGTTAAATAGGACCTGAACCAATCTTTATATATTCTTGGAATTGCATAGCAATGTAATTTAGCTAACAAAGTTCCATGATTCATGTTTGATTGTCTGAAGGCAGCAACTTGAGTTGATATACCCTTCCTAAAACCAGTCTGTTCTGTAATCGTTATGTTGTTAGTATGCAGGTGTTAGTCTAAAATCCTGTGCTTAGCTTTCTCGTGAACCTTAGAAAAAAATATATGAAATACAATATAATGAATTTTGCCCTAATTTGTCATATTAGTTTTGTCTCCTTCTTGTGAAGTGGTGTTACTACTGCAATTTTATGGCGGTCAGAAAAAATGCCTGTTGTATTAAGTGATTGAAAATGTAGCTTAATGGGTGACTAATGAGGGCTGCACAAGTTCTTAATATTTTACTTGTTATTTCATACAAACCGGATGGTATTTTGGTTTCAGGGAATGTATTATATTTTATTTCATATTCAGTGATTGGGATTATTTTTATGTTGAGGGAGTTTCCAAGATGAATCGCTTAGAATTGAGATAGCATCTCCTCTCTTAATTCGTTGAATGTCTAATTTTTAAGTAATTGTTGTAAAGAAATTATTGTGGGCATTGGCCACATCTCTTGGCCACCCCTATCGTATTAAGGTTTCTATGACTAAAGACGTACGTTGTGTATTCATTTGTGCAGTATGCTATCAGCCCTGTAACTACACGTAGTGTGAAAATTAAATTTACTCTTCAATTTACCTTTTCTTGAATTCTGTCATAAGGTGCAACATGGGATAACTCAAGGTACAACCACCCGTTGTGCTTTGGATCACTTCATCTTCTCGCCTATAAATGTCATCAGAGTCCACATATATAAAGCAATGTTGAAATAAAAACTCACCTCCGTTACCAGATACATGTGCACGTGTATACAGCATTTCAAACTTTACAACATGTAATTTTCTTCAAACAGAAGAAAGAAAAACCAATTTTACCCAAGGTACAACAACTTTCCCTACAGTACGCGTCTTGGAATCTTCAATTGAAATGTCTTTAATTCAAAATTTAAAGTATGTATCAAACATTTACTGCACCAATTGTTAACATTTGAAAAATAATTAACATTAGTTGAAACTAAATCTCATTTGGAGCACTTCCTTGCGCAAACATTCAGTCAGCTGGCATTACAAGTAAATAGTGAAACTACTTCTAAATTACGAATAAACTATCTTAATTCAAGTGGTCGGTACTGTGACTATACTGTCTTATTCAAGCAGTCCATTCTGTGACTATACTGTATCCCTTAAAGCGTCCATTCTGTTATTATCTGTCGTAGATCAGCTGGTAAATTGTGTGACTATACCGTCTTCCTCAAGTGGCCCAATCTGCGACTATAATGTCTAATCTCAAGCGGTCCATTCGGTGACTATATTGCATTAGCTCAAGCAGCCTATTCTGTGACTATACTGTCTCAGCTAACGTGGTCAAGCCTGCAACTATACTGCCTTAGCTCGAGCGGTCCTTTCTGTGACTATATTGTCTTACATCAGCTGGTCATTCCTGTGACTATACTGTCTTAGCTCAAGCAGTCATTTCTGTGACTATACTGTCTTAGCTCTAGCAGTCATTTCTGTGACTATACTGTCTTAGCTCTAGCAGTCATTTCTGTGACTATATTGTCTTAGCTCAAACAGTCATTACTGTGACTATATTGTCTTAGCTCAAGCGGTCATTTCTGTGACTATACTGTCTTAGCTCTAGCAGTCATTTCTGTGACTATATTGTATTAGCTCAAGCAGTCATTTCTGTGACTATTGTCTTAGTTCAAGCAGTCATTTCTGTGACTATATTGTCTTAGCTCAAGCTGTCCATTCTGTGACCATAATGTCTTAGCTCAAGCAGTCATTTCTGTGACTATATTGTCTTAGCTCAAGCAGTCATTTCTGTGACTATATTGTCTTAGCTCAAGCAGTCATTTCTGTGACTATATTGTCTTAGCTCAAGCTGTCCATTCTGTGACTATACTGTCTTAGCTCAAGTAGTCATTTCTGTGACTATATTGTCTTAGCTCAAGCAGTCATTTCTGTGACTATACTGTCTTAGCTCTAGCAGTCATTTCTGTGACTATATTGTATTAGCTCAAGCAGTCATTTCTGTGACTATATTGTCTTAGCTCAAGCAGTCATTTCTGTGACTATATTGTCTTAGCTCAAGCAGTCATTTCTGTGACTATATTGTCTTAGCTCAAGCAGCCATTTCTGTGACTATATTGTCTTAGCTCAAGCAGTCATTTCTGTGACTATACTGTCTTAGATCAAGCAGTCATTTCTGTGACTATACTGTCTTAGCTCAAGCAGTCATTTCTGTGACTATATTGTCTTAGCTCAAGCAGTCATTTCTGTGACTATATT
>Ga0209755_10003302_pt1 | contig 20428 bp, 22 predicted proteins | sample TergutCo191P1_FD_187301 | JGI IMG/M metagenome (GOLD analysis project Ga0209755, IMG submission 187301) | Cornitermes sp. P1 segment gut microbial communities from Petit-Saut dam, French Guiana - Co191P1 (SPAdes) (version 2) | ecosystem: Host-associated > Arthropoda: Insects > Digestive system...
CCCCCCCCGAATTCGATAAAATCAAGGCTTGTTGGCGACTGCCAGCATTTTACAGGGGAGATTCACTCATGCAAAGGAGTTTCCTATGAATAGGCTTAAACCTGTTATCTTTATTATATTCATTGTTTCCGTATGCTTTGCGGAAAAAGTTAAAACGGTTGTTGATTGCTCGGAAGCGGTAAAGGCGTTTAGAGAAGCTGCTGCTGAAAGGGACAGCGTTAAATGTTATACAGATAGTGCCACATCCCGTAATATAATTGTCGAAAGTATGGCTCAAGCCCAGAAATTTTATAGTGAGGCTTTTAATCAACTTCAAAGTTCATTTTCGTATTTTTTAACTTACATTTCCATAGCAGTTGCTCTTATAGGACTTGCTTTGATGGTTGGTACTATCTTAAGTCATTCAAAAATAAAGAACGACTCTAATAATTACGATAAAAGGTTTTCTGGGCTAGAAAATGATTTGAAAGGTCAGAAGACTACTTTAACACAAGATATTGAAACCCTAAAATCAGAAAGAAATAATCTGTTCAAGGAAATAGGTTCCGTGTATTTTTCGCTTGCCGTTACACATTCTAATCCAAAAGACTCAAAAGACTGGAAACTGCATTTTGCGTATCTATCGCAATACTATGATTTTTTAATAGCGAACAGAATTGAGCTAACTGACAGAGATATGGAAAATTTGAAGTTGCTGGGTGAATTTTCAGAACATTATATGAAAATTACAATGAGCATCGTTGATTGGTCGTTGTGGGAACAATTGCAGAAGTATTCTCATATGCTTTATAAATTTGAAAAGTATTGTCGAGAGACAAATAAGCAAAAACATCTTGCAGAGGTAATGGCTGCAAGCAAAGAATTTAATAATGTTTTTGATGCGATTCAAAGAAATATTCCTGTCACAGAAGAGCCTTTGCATCCCAATCCACATTATCCTGCATCGGCCTTTTTTACGGCGATCAAAAGTAGCAACAACAATCCCAATAAGGAGACCTCAAAATGAATCAAGCGATAACCTTGATAATGCTGCTCTGCGTAGCCGCATTTGCCCAACAAAAAGGCACTTTAACCGACCCACGGGACGGCAAAAAGTACAAAACCGTCAAGATAGGCACACAGACCTGGATGGCGGAGAATTTGAATTACGCCTCAGAAGGCAGTAGATGCTATGATGGTAAGCCTGAAAATTGCAATAAATACGGACGGCTCTACTTTTGGAAAGATGCACTAGAAGTTTGCCCTACGGGGTGGCACTTAGCGAGTAAAAAAGAGTGGAAAGAACTTTGGGAACAAGGTCGTACGGAGAACAACCTCAAGGCTAAAAGTGGATGGAATAAATACGATTTTTCAGAAAAAAATCCTAATAATCCTCAGTGTAAATTGACTGTACAGGTGCCGGTATATGATGACTATGACAGGCCTATGGTAGACAGAAACGGAAGAGCCAAGATGAGGAATTATGTGCATGATTATTGTAACACGGACAAATTCGGTTTTTCGGCCTTGCCTTCCGGTAGGGGCCGTGTCAACGATAAAGGTATAAATTTCAACTCTGCTGGTAACATTACTTGTTGGTGGACATTCCAGAATGGAGCATGGAATGGATCAAGTTACAATATAAATGAAGGTGCGGAAGAAATGAGTTTTAATAATGGTAAAACTGGTGCTTCTTGTACTTTGTACTCGGATGATATTTATTCAGTTCGTTGCATTCAGGATAACTAAACAAGGAGATGCCAAAATGAACCACTTGAAACCCCACGTGCTCCCGGCAGCCCTCGCACTAGCCACCATATTCACATTTTCCTGTTCCGGCGATGACAGCGGAGGCGGGTCAAATACTTCCACAAAGGATGCTTGCATAAGGGCAGAACTCGAAGTAAAAGCAAACACGCTTGACGATGTTGCGGGTGCTTGCAGTGCCACCAGAAGCGAAGTATTGTCTCAGTTGCCGAGTACCATTGGCACTTGCAACAAAAACGACTTGGACTTTGATAAGCCTCTTAGGGATATTATGGAGGCTTGTGGGGTAACAGAAATACCTATTGTCAGCAGCAACTCCGGCAATGGCGGTAGTTCAAGCACCGGTGGTACATCATCGGGAGGGAGTTCGTCAAGTGGCGGGTCTAGCTCTGGCGGTGGCTCCTCTTCCGGTGGCAACAGTTCCTCAATCACGATTGAATTTAGTTCAGTTGAATACGAAGGCTACACCTATAAGACCGTTAAAATTGGCACGCAGTGGTGGTTCGCAGAGAACTTTAGATACAACACAATTGGCAGCGTATGTTATGGCGGCTTGGACGAGAATTGCAATAAATACGGCAGGCTTTACGATTGGGCAACGGCCATGAAGCTTGACCCATCGTACAATAACCTCGCATATGTTGTTGATATTCGGCAGGGCATCTGCCCTGATGGTTGGCGGCTTCCAAACAATGCGGATTGGGACAGGCTGTCTCGCTATGCTGATGGCACCAATGGCACGACAAGCCCTTATACTAGCGCAACGGCAGGTGGCAAGCTGAAGGCCACGAGTGGTTGGGATAATGATGGAAATGGTACTGATGAGTTAGGCTTTTCCGCCTTGCCTAGCGGTTACCGTAATGCCACAGGAACTTTCGTTTTCGTTGGGGGACGTAGTTACTGGTGGACTGCCAGTCAGTATGATAACAGCAATGCCTATGACAGATTTATACGCAACAATAATGAATCCTGTGATTATCTCTACAGAGAGAAAAATTATATGCTCAGCATTCGTTGCATAAAGAGTTAACAATATGGAGAAAAATGTTATGGAAAAATCCAAAGGCACTGATTCGCCAGTGAATGTTGACAAAGCAGCAAAAGTTCTCATGGTTGCCAAGGAGTTCAAACGATTTGCTAAGGAACTGATATATCAGCGAGACAAGGATATGCCCAAAATAATAGAAAGGCTTAAACAGCAGGTAGAGGTGTTGAAGCAATTTCGCGATGCGCTTGGCCAGAATGTTCCTGATGACATATCAAAAGCCATAGAAACGGAATTATATAAACTTGAAAGAGCGCATATATCTCTATGCAGTACAGGCAATGAATCGGCATTTACGAAGCTTTTCCACAAAGCCCGAAAATATATGTTTCAAGTAGAAGGCGGCGATGCTCGCCATTTCATTGATGAGATAACCACGCATGAATCTCTATGCGATAGCGATGACGATGATTTTTGGGAGCCTAATCCAGATTATCCCCTTGACATCACAAACTGCCCTGTGATAAAGACGGCTGACGGCGGAGAATACAAGTGCCATTCAAGCCATCCTACCCGTGACAGTGAATCGTATGCTATGCTTAATAGCATTGCGGATGAATGCAACAGATTACAAAAAGAAGGTGCCGGTGCCATATAGTACGGTGTTAATTTGCTATTGGATTCACCGCCGGTGCCTTCAAATCCCAATATAAGCTACATCCGGTATAAGTACAGTTTATTGCAGCCAAGCGAGCTTGCACATCAAGGCCGGTATAAAGAACTGCCGTAGGCTGGATTAGCTTATACCCAAGGATCTAAAATTATTTACAGAGCTTGCTATGAGGGTATATTGAATACTATATCAGTTTTGAGTCTACTTCTCCCTACATATATCTTGCCAGCAGTATGGTGTGAATCTGCTTATCTAGCATCTAAAATTTCTTAAAAAATACCATTTTGGGGCATTTTTTTACTATATTTAAGTTCATATGAAAGTATCTCGCTCTTTTTATCAAGGCTTTGTTTCCATGCACCTTGTGATTTTGGAATCAATAAACACTATGCTTGGCTACTTTAAGCTGGCAGTATCCCCTTATAATAACTTAAAAATAATAGGATAAAAACTATGGTAAAACAAGAAGATGCCCAAAATTATAACGAGCAAGAGCAAGAACAAGATAAAATAAGGTTCTTTTTTAACTCTCCCGGTTGGCTTATTATTTCTGGAATGATGACGGTAATTGGATTAGCATTTACAGTATTAGGAGCTTTAGAAGCTATAAAAAATCATAAAGAAGTTGTGGTTATAATTGGATTTATAGTATTTGTTATTGGTATGTTCTTTGTTATTAAATATGCAAAAAATGCAAATAAAATAAACACTCAATTAAAAAACGAACATAGAGAACAAAAAAAAGCAATAGAAAGATTAACACTAAAAATGAGTGAAATAGATGATTATCGAAATCAACTTAGCTTGCTAATGGAAAAAGCAACGAATGGAATGAAACTTACTCATAATTATGTTACTATTACTATTACTCATAAAAATAGTGAGTTGTTATATTGCTTTAATTTCGAGAAGCATTTTAAGATTACTTCAAATTTATCTCCAAATAGTTATAAAGCACAATTTTATGCAAATAAATATCCTGCTAACAGAGAACAAGCAATAGAATTTTACAAGAAGGAAGAAAATAAAATAAAATGGAATGATTTACAAGTAAAATCTTATTTACAATTCAAAAGATCTGATGGAACTCGTTCGGAAGAGAAAAAATTAAAAGTGAACAATCAAATTGATGCTGGTAATTTAATTCCATTCGACATATATTTTAAGACTGATGGTGGTGCCATATCTTTAGAAAAAGATATGGATGTTATATTAAAATATAGCTATCAAATATCAAGCAGGTTGTGGGGAACTTATCTCAATCGAACCGAAGGTTTTTTTCAAGCAGAGACATCTATCCGTATTAGATATGATGAGAAATTTGAGGATTTGAAATGTAACTTCTATAATTTAAATTTTAGTGGTTATCCAGTAGAATATGATAAATTTAAAAGGACAGAAAGTTTGCGCAATGCTAATCTAAAAGAAATTAAATATAATGTAACAACAGAACCTTTTGGAAAATATAGAATTATTTGGGATGCTAAAGGATGCTTTGGCATTAATGAGGATAATACAGAAAACGGGATAGATGAGCTAGGGGTAACTAATAGATGAAAAAAGTTACGCACTCAGCAAACTATTTTTCTGAACAAAAGAGAGTGCTTACTTCGTTTGGTGGCAAATGCCCTTTTAAGTGTTTGCATTGTTATACATTCAGTAAGGATTTTCCTGCCCAAGATTTAGATAGACTATCTTCAATTGATGGCATCATAAATAAGCTCAAAAAGAAACATAAATTTAACGTCATTTATGTTTCTGGATACAAAGAAAATTTTGAAAATCCTGATGACGGCCTTGATTTACTTGAGGCTTTGTTTTCAGAGTTCAAATGTCATATTTTATTTACTACAAGAAATGTGTTCGAGGAAAAGCATATTTTAAGGATTAGTAATTTAAATAAATTGATGGAAAAATCCAAGAAACACCTTTTCGCTTGTGTATCTATTCCTGCGTATGATTCGTATAAAAAATTAGAGCCAAATAGTAAAATACCAAATCCAGAAAAAAGAATAGAATTCTTGAAACAATTGTATAATAATGGTATTACAACATTCCTTACTTTGCGTCCTATTTGCCCAAATTCATTTATTCCTACAGGAGAATATATAAAGATACTTGAAAAATCATATACATTTTGCAATGCTGTTATAGCTAGTGGAATTCATGTTGATGAGCATATTGTTAAAAGATTAAAGACGTTTCCTGAATTTAAACATAAACAAAAAAAATGGGCTTGTTTTAATAATATGGCTATTCAAGTTGTCGATGTAAAAGAAGAATTATTGGCAATAAAAATGTTTTGTAAGGGAAAAGTTCGCATTTTCAAAACAAGTATTCCTGCGATAAATCATTTTTATAATAAAACCAAAGGTAGCCATTCCAAAGCTGTTGCCATCCAGAAACGTTGATTCGACCTTTGCCTTGATGTCATCCATGTAGATTCTCCCCTGGATGTGTAGTTTATAATGAAAGAAGGAGCTTGTGGCAAAGGATCGGTAGGCAAGGCGAAAGCACTTGTTTTCTAGCTCTAACATCCAAAAAAAACTTAATGATTCACCCTACGGGTTGTCTTGCTGATATTAAAAAGATACTAAAAATATCTGTTTTTGGGATTTCTTAACAAATATTTGGCTCCGTTGGGAGCGATGGATATTTTGTCCGTAAGGACGTATTTCTTGCCTGACATATCGTACCTCGTTTAATCATGGTTGTTTGGTTATCCAATCTGGATTAGCATTTCTTGAAAATTCCTTAATTACCTTGAATAATTAACCAGTTTTTACTATTTTCTAAACTTGGTGTTTTGAGGAGTAAAAAATGATAACTAAGAAAGCGTTAATATTTGGTTACCCAGGAGAGAAGGGAGGAGAAAATTACTGTTCTGGAGTTTTTCACGATATGCATGGTTATTATTCACATTTTACATCATTATGTGGAGGTGCATGGAAAGTGCGTGAAGAGATATTTATAGAAAAGCAGCCAATAACTAAAAAACGATTAAAAAAATACATAGAGTATTTTAATTGTGAAGCAGAATATTCAATTTTTATATTTGTTGGTCATGGAGAATATCACGAAGATTATGGTACAATAATTCAATTAAATGCAAAAGAAAAAATATCCGAATTTGACTTGTCATTAGATAATGTTTCTAGACGGTTGAATATTTTTGATTGTTGCCGGGAAAAGACTATTTTTCCAATGCAAGGGCGTTACCTAAAAGAGTCATATATTTCGCAATCATTTTCGGCAAGCAATGTAGAACTTTATCGTGAATGCTTTAATAGTTTGTTGGGAGCTTCAATTAAAGGTAATATTAATATTTATTCCTGTAGCATAAATGAAAGATCGAAAGACATAAGTAATCTTGGTGGATTATTCTCATATCATTTGTTACGCAATACTATAGGAAACGAAAATTTATCTATATACAAAGCTTTTAAAAAGGCAGAACCAATTGTGAAAAGGCTGTCATCTTACGAACAAAATCCAGTTATTGATAGACCAAGAGTAAATGGCAACTCCTTTCCATTTTATCTTAAGCCTTGAAATTTTTGTAACAATTTTATTTCAAAAAGGTTTCTATATATTCACGAAATTTTTGATTGTACCCACTTATATTTTCAAATATTCCTGTAGGGTTTTTCCACCAAAGTTTATGCATTTGCACTAGTTCCTTGACGCAAATAAAGTTTTCAATTTTTATTTTATCTCCTTTGTATAATTTATATAATTGTTCAAGTAGGTTAAATGCTATACAACAATATACTTCGTATCGCAAGTATCTTTCATCATTACTATTTTTACGCCATGCTTTACAAAAATCGTAATCTTCAAGATATGGATATTCAATTGATATTTTATTCAATACCAATATATGTTCATTCAATCTACCTTCTTCATCTTTAATATTTTTTTTATTTGCAATTCTATAACTAACTATAGACGATATAATGGCCGATATTGATGCTGAAATAATAGCAGAAATAATAACTGTATCCAAAATGTCCTCCTTTTAAGACAGAGCAAAAGGAAAAAATATTCTTCCTCGACCGCCATACATTATGGGCAATTGAGGATAATGATTTTCATATACATAAGTCTTTGCATAATCAAAGGCTTCTTTGCAGCTAATTATATCTCCTAATCCATCATTCCTATAGGATTTCAGTAATGCTTTTGAAAAAAAGCCTCCATCTCCATTATCTCCCGCTGTTTGATCTGGCTTGCATGAATACAAAATCGTTCGTGCTTGAGGGCACTTCCTAATTTGCTCATCATATAATGCTCTATAGTCTTCTCTGTGTAGACGATTAATATTTTTCCCAGAAAGATTAAAAATGCGAGAATCTTTTTGCGATTTTTGTTCGTTAATGTAAATATTTTCCCTACATACATCTACAATAATCAAACTTCGCAATACTTGTGGAAATAATCTATTTAGAAGAATTATATCTGTTTCTGTAATATAATAGTATGTACCCGTTCTACTGTCGTTAAAATCATTATTGTAAATTTGAAATTCTCCGTGTCCTGCAATTAGAATAAAAGCGAAATCTATATCAGTTAGTGAATTTAGCTTTTGAAAAATGTATTGTTTTTTCTCATTCAATGATACAAGTATTTCATCTTCTTCCCAAGCTCCGCCGTTATTGCTAATCAAAAAATCATAATAACGTTTCATATCACTTTCTACCCCAGGTAACTCTGGTGAAACTTCTGAAGAACCAATCAAAATTGCTTTTCGCGTTATTTCCATAAATAACTCCTTAATCCAAATAAGAATAAAATGTAGAAAAATCAACATAACATATTCCTCAAAAAGAAACCCATTTGTATTAAAAAAAGCGGAACTGAATATTAATTAATGCTTTAGAGGAACTTTTCTGTTTGATTTCCCAAAACATTGGTAGACATGGAGATATTGGAATAGCTACCCAAAGAACGCTTTTGCGAACCTGATGGCTGCTCTGTACTGGTTTCTGTGCAGTTTCGGGAAATCTTTTTTGTTGCATTCGAGCAAGAGTTCATCCCAAGTCATTTCAAAATATGCGCCGAAAGCCATTCCGCACCTTGTCAGCGTAAGCAGGTTTTCATCGATGCCGATTGGTGATATGGTCACATAATCGGAGGTCGCCTCTATTTTCACATCGCCGCCAATCCGAGCCCTGTATCGCACCACGGCCTCCACACACGCCTCTGCATTGCCGAACAAGCGAGCGTTGTCGTATACCTTGGTGTTGCCACATACCTGCGCCTTATCACATATCGTGGCTCTGCCAGACACTTTCGCTTCCCCGAATACCTGTGCGTTGCCTAACACTCGGGCATTGCCTGATATATTCGCAGAACCATACACTTTTGCGCTCTCGCCTACCACAGCGCAATCGGATACCGTTGCACTGCCATATATTTGAGCATTGCCTTCCACATTCGCCTGCTCGCTTATGAGCGCATTGCCGTAAATCCTTGCGTTCCCCGAAACCCATCCATCATCGACCACTCGTGCTTCGCCATATACCATCGCATTGCCTGAAATCCAGGCGCTATTGTAATCTGTAGCCAAGTTCTCTTCGCTCTGAACCCATCCCCCGAGGTCGCCCTTTTTAACAGATGCGAAATCCCGCAATGCCTTGATGCGATGCAACACAAGACCTTTTTTTAGTGTCATCTTCTGAGTAGTTAACTCATACTTTTTTATGTATTTTGGCATATTGCCTCCTGTCTATCGTTGCTTGCCATTGCTATCTCGGACCCTTGCGAGTGGGAACTTTCTCAAAGCAGCATTTGATGAAAGTCTCAAACGCTCCCAATGTTGGCGCACGTCGCCACAAGACAACCTTGCCGTTTTTCACCTGCCAAGGCAGCCTAGTCTCATTGCGGCGGAAATCCGAAAGATCAAGGTACTGCTGAAAGTACTTTTGGCTCCACTTGCTGTGGTTGTGGTATTCATCAGCCAACGTTTTCCACCTGTTTCTTATGACTGAAATGCATACCCGATTTATTTCAGGGTGGCCAGGGTCGTATACGAACAAGCCACTGTCAGGGTCAGTCTTGAAGTGCAGGCGAGCCAACCCATCTTTCTGCAAGCCGCTGTATCGATGGTTGCCGTCCGTGCAGACTATTGAGCTAGGGCTCACATACCTACGTATCATAGGATATATGATTTCCTTGGAAAAGTCAGGAGTTGTTATCTGCTCCTTGTTGATGTTTTCCGTGTATGTGCTGGGAACGGCCAGCGTTACTGTTCGCCCTTGCTCGCCGCGCTCGGCCATGCAGAGCACACCCGTCTTGCCGCCGCAGCCATATTTAGGATAGAGCCTTTTATTGGAGTGCTTCAATTCCTCTATTCCGCCAAAGGCATTTACGCCTATCTCCACAATGCCTCCAAGCACCATTTTTTCCCTGAGCCTCGCCATCGCCACGCATATTCGCCGCATCATGAGCGAAGCTGTGTCTCGGCTAACCCCTATCTCGTTGGCTAGATCCCAGGAGTCAATCCCGCCAATCTTCATCATGTGGCAAGCCGCCCAAAACCACTTTCGCAATGGCACAGGCGATGATTCGAATATGGTTCCGATCTTGACATTGTAATATTCGTTGCATTTGTAGTTGTTGCATCGATGCTGGCCTTTGCGCTGCCCTCTGCCGGCACTTTTGCTATATCCGCAGTATGGGCAAGCAGGCTTGTCGCCCCACCTTGCCCGCTCTAGATATTGGACGGCGGATTCGTCTGTCGGGAACATTGAGTCCAAATACTCAATGCTCATTACATTATATAGTGATGTATCCATAACATCGCTATCGCCGATCAGTACAAAAATATCCTCTATGTATGGGCATAAGGCTAGCCTCAGCCACTATATGTAGTTTTTGTGGCATTTTTGCGCTATTCAGCCATTGGGCTTTTTTACTAAATTAGCCGCCGTGGTAGCATTGGTCAACACTATTAACAAAATGAACTGCATTGACGGCATGAAGCAGCTTAACGATTCATCGATGGACATTATCATAGCCGACCCGCCGTACAACAAGGGCATAGACTTCGGCTTCGGCTCGGAAATCCAGCCCTGGGATGAATACTTCGATTGGTGCGACAAGTGGATAGCCGACTGCCTGAGAGTGTTGAAGCCCGAAGGCACCCTCTTCATTTACGGTTATCCTGAGATTTCTGCGAGAATCTCGGTCAAGTTTCCCATCGAACAGCAGCGTTGGCTGATGTGGCACTACGCCAACCACAACATACCCCACGCCCAGTTCTGGCAAAGGAGCCATCAATCCATCGTATGCTATTGGAAAGGCAAGAAGCCGGCATTCAACAGGGATGCGGTCAGGGAGCCATACACCGCCGCCACGCTCAGGCAGGACGGAAAGGTCAGGTCCCCGGCTAAAAACATGTTCGATATGTTCGGCACAAAGCAAATCGTAACACGCGCCCATCCCGATGGAGCCTTGCCCAGGGACACTTTCATAATCCCCGCATCCTCAGCCGATAGGATAATATACTGCAACACCTGCGACCACCTGGTGATTCCGAAGAAAAGGCAAGACCACAAAGGCCACGACCTGTTAACGCATCCAACGCAAAAACCGTACGCCCTCACCGAGAAGCTGATTTTGAGCTGCAAGCCAGAAGGCGAATTCAACGTATTAGTTCCGTTCTGCGGCTCGGGCTCGGAATGCCTTGTCGCGCTGAAGCATGGGGCTAGGTTTTTCACCTACGAGCTAAACCCCGAATATGTGAAGCTGGCGGCGGCCAACCTCACATATTTCCTGAACACGAAAAACTATTTCATTTGAATTGGCATATATGCCACATATTTGGGTGCATCGTCTATCCATCGTCCCTTTGGCTTTCCATATATGGTGCATGCAATATGCGAGAAAAGCCGGAAAATACTGCATATAGTGGTCTGCCACAGGGCGATGGCATATATGGCATATATATGTTGCGAGTACCTAAGTGATCCATCACATCACATGTATGTTAAATCTTTTAGAAACAACCCCTCTGAGCGCAAGGGGTATAATGCAAATGTTCCCAACGGAACAGATAGCGCTCGAATTCCTGGAGCAGGCGAGGTGGCAAGGCCGCCCGCAATGCCCCCAATGCAACAACGTCGCCACAGACACAACACGGAGCAATGGCAGTCCGAGGAGGTATATATGCCGAAAATGCAACATGCTCTTCGATGCGAAAACGAAAAGCATCTTCAGCGGAGCAAGGGTGCCTCTGCAAAAATGGTTTCTCGCGGCATACTACATGATGAAGCCGGAGGGCATCAGCATGATGGAGCTGGCGGATGAAATCGGTGTTATGCCATGCACTGCCCTGAGCGTGATGGACAGGATAGGCCTTGCGATGGCAAGGCGGAAAGAAGGCATAATCCTGAAAGGGGTGGTGGAGATGGACGAAGCTGGCCTTGGCGGAAAAGAAATGAAAAAGCCAGAAGAAAACAGGCTTTTTCCAGGAGGCGGATTCGGCGGGAAGCAGGGCGTGTTCTGCATGGTTGAAAGAGGTGACCACGGGAGAGTGGTCACCTCGGCTGTGCCCGACATGCCTGTGCAGAACACAAAAGGCGAATGGATAACAGCACCGAACTTTTCGAGAGAAGTCATATTTCCGATAATTCGGAAATATGTCGACCCATCATCCATCGTTTGCACCGATGAAGGTGCGGTTTACAGAGCTCTGGTAAGAAAGAAGCTTGCTAGGTTGCATTTCTCCGTCAATCACAATGACGGCGAATATGTAAACTATCCAGATCACCCTAAATTGAAGAAGGCGTACTCAAACACTGCGGAGAGCAGGTGGAGCGCGCTGAAAAGGCTGTACCGAAACAATAACCAGTGGGGCAAGGACAAGGTGCAAATGCACCTTGACATTTCGGATTTCAGGTGGAATGAAACAAGGGTGTATATCAAGAACAGAAAAGGCGAAGTCGTTTTCGCTCGCCGCAGGGCACCGACTATGGAAGCGTTTGAAGTTTTCATAAGTTGCTGCTTTGGTATTGAGGTGTCACGCAAAGACTTGAAATCAATGAGGGGGGTTAAGTAAGATATAAATTCGCAGGCTGTTTTTCCAGACCTGTTTTTAGGGTCTGCTCAGCGGCCTGCGAGCCTATGGTTTACACACAGGGAGCGGCTGGGATATAGGTACACAGCCAGGCAATTCCCCATTTTTTTCATTTTTTTTCTTCTGAACTCCGTCTAAGTATATAGAAGGTGACTATGGGAGACTTTTATGTCTAAAAAGAAAGAAAAAACGGAAGAGCAGAGCCCAGCGCAGTTGTTCGACAGCTCAATCAAGTTCATAATGACCGAGGCTAGCAAGCCTGCGGTGGTGCATTTGCTAAACGGGCTTTACAAAAAGAGCTATCCGCCGGATACTGTGGTAAAGATTGAGCCTAATGAAGCCATAAAAAAACACCCTAAATCGGGGAATCTGGGGAAAATTGTCTCGGATATAGTGGTAACCCTGTTTTGCATAAGAGCCGAGAAAATTGCTATATTACTGATAAGGATGTTGTAATGCTCAAGGATCGCTTGTCTAACATGCATTCTGCGCTTTATGGTGGATATGAAGAGTTTACGGAGATTGATATGACTTTAAAACAGATGCATGAGTCGAGTTCGCTCAGGACTATTGAAAGGGCTGAGGCGAAAGCCGAAATTAAAGGTGAGAAGCGTGGTATAAGCTTAGGCATAACTCAAGTAGCTAAGGCTATGAAGTCAGCTGGCGATACAGTGAGTAAAATCATGCGTTGCACCGGACTTTCACGGCGTGAGATTTCAGCTTTGTGACTTACATCTCCTTCATAAAGCAAACTCTTGACGAATTATATCCAAATCCGCCGATTCCGCTCAATCATACGGACGCTTTTTCTTTTTTGGTAGCGGTAGTGCTCTCTGCGCAGTGCAAAGACTCTGTGGTTAATATGGTTACGCCAAAGCTTATGGAGGCTGCTCCTACCCCTCAAATAATGGCAAAATTGACGGAAAAACGAATTTATTCGCTAATCAAGCTGTGTGGACTGGCTAAAAATAAAAGCAGATTTTTGAAAGAACTTTCTACTATAATAGTTAAAAAGTATGCCGGCAAAGTGCCCGGCTCTTTTGAAGAACTGGAAGCTCTGCCCGGAGTTGGGCACAAAACCGCAAGCGTTGTGATGTCTCACATCTTTGGAGTTCCCGCCTTTCCTGTGGATACCCATATACACAGGCTGGCCTGCAGATGGGGCCTGAGCGACGGATCTTCGGTTTTGCAAACAGAAAAAGACCTGAAAGCGACCTTTCCACAAGAAGAATGGGGACGCAGGCACCTGCAACTTATATACTATGGCCGGGAATTTTGCCCCGCAAGAGGGCATAATTTGGAAAAATGCATAATCTGCCGTGAAATTGGCACATTTTTTGCATAAGCAATAAGTATTAAAGTTTTTCTTTATCAATGCCGATAAAAAAAATGTAGATTCAAAGGAAAAGAGGTTTTTATGGCCGGCATGCAAGTAGGTGGATTGATATCAGGTTTAGATACCAACAGCATAATAGCTCAGCTAACGGCGTTGGAGCAGGCCAAAGTTAAGCGTGAAGTAGCAAAGAAAGAAAATGCTGAAAAGACGCTTGAAAAGTTCAAGGACCTGCAGACCAGGCTTGGCAATTTGGCAAATAAAGCTACCGCTTTGGAGTTACCGGATAAGTTTAATGCGTTTAAAGCGCTCTCTAATTATGAAGACTATGCTGTTGTTTCCGGAAAAGAAGGAGCTATTGCCGGTCAATACGAACTTGTGGTAAATCAGTTGGCAACAACCCAGAAAGTTTCTTCTGGAGTTATAGACTCAATAAATACAGCTCTTAATAAACCTACCACTTTAACCTTGTCCACAAGTGAAGCGTCTCAGAAGAATAATCCTCTGAAAAAGACAATCGATGTGGAAATTTCATCTAGCGACACTTTAAGAGATATTGTCAATAAGATTAATGCTGCCGAAGGCACTGGCGTTAAAGCAAGCATTATGAGCATGGCCAATGGCGAAAACAGACTGATTTTGACGGCTGTTGATACAGGCTCTAAAGGTTTTACAATATCGGAAAAAGGTGGCACGGATCTTTTAGGTCAAAGCGGTCTTGGCATTTTAGATTATGATAATCAGTCAGCTAGATCTAACGGGGCTTTGCTTGCTTTGCATGGCGGAGCTGCAACTGAAGATACCAAGTTTAACGAATTGAATACAACTCTGAACAAGAACACCATAACAAATGGCGATGTTGTAGGCATATACTTACCAACGCAGTCTGGCGCAGGTAATGGCGCAGGCTGGGTTACTTTCAATTTATTTGAGGGTGGACAATCAAAGACTATCGGCACTGTACTGGATGAAATAAATGCTTCTTTGGAAGCAGCCGGAGCCAAAGTAACTGCCAGCCTCAGTTCTTCTGGCGAAATAGTTTTAAACGGTGATTTGGCAAATGACCCGAATCTGAAAAGTTTAGACGGGTTCAAAATTCAAATAGGGACTCTTAACGGCAATGCGCTTTCAGACGCAAATATATTCTCTGAAGTTAAAAAGGATTTGGGAAGTTTTTCCTCTCGCGATGCATTTACGAATGTGCTGAACGCAGGGCAAAACGCAATTTACTCTATAGACGGAATGATGGTAACTTCGCAGAGCAATAGCGATGAAAAAACCATAACCGGTACGGTTTTCACCCTGAAAAAAGTGAGTGCGCCCGGAATGGAACCCATAAAGGTTTCTCTGGAACCGGATATGAGTAGCATCGCTAGCAAAATCGGCGAGTTTATAGAAGAATTCAATTCTTTGCTTAAGTTTATAGACGAAAATACAAAAGCTTCTATAAAAGAAGAAGAAGATAAAACTACAGGCAAAACCACGAAAACCCGTCAGGTTGGCGTATTTACCGGAGATTCCAATATTTCTGCTCTGCGTGATAATTTAAAAAGGATGCTCACAAGCACTATAGAGCAGATATCCGGAGTCGGAGCGGGCAAAGCAAGCGGTTATTCAACGATTTACTCATCTGCAGCTCGTGTAGGAATAACAACCGAAAAAGACGGTACTATGAAAGTGGACAAAGATGCATTGACAAAAGCCTTGAATGCAGATTTTGAAGGTGTACGCAAATTGTTCACCGCAAACGGATTTAGCAGTGATCCCGGCCTTAAAGTTGGAAATTTCACCAAAAATTCCAAAACCGGCATATATGAGATTGAAAGAGTCGGTAACACCGATGAATTTTTAGTAAACGGCAAAGACTCTACTGCCGGCGGTTTTAAAGTTTTTAGCAACTTGCTTACTCTGTCTAACGGAATTTCCATTGAAATATCGGATGGTTTCACAAAAGGCAATGCCACATTCGTACGCGGCATAGCCAGTATGATTACAAACTTTGTGGAACAGGCAAAAAATACGGTTGATGGTTATTTCAAAAAATCTGAAAAAACCTATCAAGACAGAATTGACAGTATTCAAGGTAGAATTGATCAGTTGCAGATGCGTGTGGACAACTACAGTGCAAGGATTACAAGCCAGTTTGCTGCTTTGGAAAGAAGCATGGGCAATCTGCAATCTCAAACGGCAAATATGATGGCAGCTCTTGGCGGAATGTCAAGGAAATAAAAGGAGGCGAGTTATGCAAAACGCAACTTATGGCAAACCGGGTTTTGGGCAATATCGCCAGGCTTCTGTTGAAACAGCAGATCGCGGACAATTGATTATTATGATTTACGACCATTGCATAAAATGGTGCGGCATAGCCAAAGAAGCTTTGGAAAACGGCAAGTTTGCCCGCAAGGCAGAGGCTTGCCACAAAATTTCAGCCGGTATAACGGAGTTAATGGCTTCCCTTGATATGGAAAAGGGCGGCGAGGTTGCAAAAAACCTTTGGAGACTGTACGATTTTTACAGCTTTCACATTCATGAAGGCAACATTAAGAACATCGCCAAGAATTTCACCGAAGTTCAAGAGATGATGGGGCAATTAAGGGAATCCTGGCAAACCGCTTTGGCACAAATGCGTCAAGACAGGGAATTTGCAAGCAAGCTGGCAACAGGGACTCCACGTAGCTATGTGAGCATGGTAGGTTAATATGCATAAAGATGTGAAAACTCTTTCTTCAAAGATAGATGCCGCAATGCAGCTTTGCAAGAAAGTCCTGGAATGCGGCGAAAAAATAAGAGAGCTTTCTCCGCTTGATATTGGCATGGAAGCGTATGCCTATGAATTGAATCAGTTCACCGAAGATAGAGGCCGTGCCACTCGCAACGCCATTCAGGAGTTAAACTCCATAAACGGCAGCTACGAAGGGATAGAAAATGATCCGTCTGTTACAAATTCGGACAAGTCTTTTCTAATGGAGAGAATGCGCTGCGTTCAGGATTTATCGCCTTTGTTCACAAAGCAAAATTTCGCAATCAGAAAAAGCATAGAGATTCACTTAAACTCTCTGCGCCAAGAATCCATAGAATTCAGGCACAATGTAGGTGTTATTAAAAACTACCTGAAAGCCCCGGATAACAGGACTTTTTATAGCTAAGAAGGTCAGAAAGTTCTTAGCGCATGCAAATATTTATCGGCAGATACCGTGATGGGCATTAAGTAGGCGTTTTTGCCGGCGGCTTCTATAAGCGTTAAAATTCTGCGGCCTGCTATGCAGTTGTATTCAAGGTCAAAGCGGAAATTCGGGGGAAAAACCACCTGGTTTACTGTCTCCCAGTATTCACGGGATTTTACCGATACGGGGCTCAGGCCAATCCACATTTCAACTTCATGCAAATGCTCAAGCCACAGGTTTAAAATGCCTTCTGAGAAAAACGGTTGCGTAAAGAAGCCATCTGCGCCGGAGTCCAGCTTTTCCTTGCAATAGTCCAGCTCTTTTTTAAAGGATTGACGATAAGAGTCTTGCCCTGCATAAACTTTTAATTGAGGGAATTTGGCTTTTAAGTGCTTAATTGCCTGCGGAATTTTTACTCCGCTGGGAACAAAATTCTGCATATCCAGAGGAGGGTCGCCGCTGATCAAAAGAACCTGCTTTAAGCCCAGTGAAACCAGCTTTTCAATCTTCATTTCCAAATCTTCCAAACTCCGGTCTATAAGCCTGAAATGCGGAATTGCAGCCACGCCGTTTTTCAGCAAATACTCTGAAGACTCAAAGCTTTTTATCTCCACGCTGCGAAGCTCGGGAATGTTGATAGCCACGATTTTGGGGAAATTGCGTATATGCGCTCTGGATTCTTCCAAAAACGAATCCAAAGTTTTAGGCACTAGTTCAAGAGCAATCTGCATTGCTATAATATATAAATTTGTATATTCACATTATGATTAAACGCCAACGTTCAACGCTATCCGTACCCGGGCATTTGGAAAAAATGCATAAAAAAGCCTTTGAATCTACAGCAGACATTATTATGCTGGATATGGAAGATTCCGTTCCTATGAATGCCAAACAGGAAGCCAGAGAACAGATAATTGCAACTTTGAAAAAATCTCCGCCTCGCGGAGTGTCTGTACGGGTGAATAGCGTTGATACACGTTACTGCTTTCGAGATGTTATAGATGTTGTATCGTCTGCTTACGAAAAAATAGATTCAATCGTGCTTCCAAAGGTGGATTGCGCCGGAGACTTGCATTTTCTTTCACGCCTTTTAGACGGCATTGAAGCGGAAATAGGGATGCACTATTTTATAGCTGTAGATGCCAGCATTGAATCTGTGATTGGCCTTGAAAATATTGTGGAAATAGCCTCTGCTCCCAGAGTTCGCTCACTTATTTTCGGAATAGCGGATTACAGTGCATCCGTAGGGGCAAGGCTCAGCAGCATAAGCGGCCACGGCGAAAATGAACAGGAAATATATCCGGGACACAGGTGGAATTATGTAATGTCTAAGATTGTGCAAACGGCAAAAGCTCATGATTTGTTTGCAATAGACGCTCCTTACGGGAATTTCAAAGATTTAGAGGAATTGGAAAAAAATTCTAAAATGTCCTGCGCTTTGGGATTTGACGGCAAATGGGCAATTCACCCGGATCAAATAGAAACCATAAACGAAGTATTTTCCCCCACAGCCGAAGACATTGCCAGAGCAAAACGCATTTTAAAAGCGGCAAAAGCTAACCCCGGGCGCGGAGCAGTTGCCGTTGACGGCAGAATGGTGGATAAAGCTACCGTAAGGATGGCGAAAATATTGGTAGATTCCGTTAAATGTTGATTTTATTGCTCTTTTTGGCGGTAGGAGCCGGTGCACAGTCCATTTCCCTGAACAATATGGAACCCCCGGAAACGGAATTGCTTTATTCAAAAGCGATGGATACTCTTTATTTTCAGGTGACAATTCCGCAAGGCTGGCATATAAATGCAAACGAGGTTTTAGATGATTTTTTATGCCCAAGCAGCATTGAAATAGTTGCAGAAGGCATAAAGTTCGACTCAATTTTATGGCCGGAACCGTATAAGCAGTATAATGATATTTTAAAGCTGAATTTGCTTTTACTTCAGGGGACTTTTACCGTTAAGCTTCCTGTAAAATCCATAGAGAAAAACAGTAACCCTTACAATGTAAAGCTCAAATTCACATATCAAGCCTGCTCCAATATATGTTTGGCTCCAAAAACAATAGAAGCATCTTTTGGTAATATGCCGGAAAAAAAAAAATCCTATTTAAGCACTAGCATTTTACTTTACATTCTGTTCGCTTTTTTGGGGGGCCTGATTTTGAATGTTATGCCGTGCGTGTTGCCGGTTGTGTTTCTTAAAATTTTTGACATAATGCGAAAATCCGGGGAATCTGCCCGTGATACGCTTAAATGGGGCATTGCCACGAGTGCCGGAATATTCAGCACTTTTTTCGCTATTGCTGTGGCAATTTTTGTTATTCGCTTAATGGGAAATGCCGTAGGCTGGGGTTTTCAGTTTCAATACCCTGTGTACACTGCAACTATGGCTTTGGGCATTGTTATTTTTGCTCTGAGTCTTTTTGGGGTTTTTGAGATTTGGCTGCATGGCGATGTGCATAATGTTTTGGAAAAGCAAGCTAAAAAAAGCGGTGCTTTTGCCGGTGGAATTTTGCTGGTGCTTTTATCCACCCCATGTTCTGCACCGTTTTTAGGCACTGCCGTTGGTTTTGCATTTGCAGCTTCAACTATTGAACTGTTTTTAATTTTTACCGCAGTTTCAATTGGCATGTCTTTTCCGTATTTGATTTTAAGCGCTTTCCCCAAGTGGACAAACAGGCTACCAAAACCGGGAAATTGGATGGTTATAACCAAAAAGCTTTTGGGAATTCCATTGTTATTGACTGCGGCGTGGCTTGTGTGGGTTTTTAGCCAGCAGGCAGGCTCGGAGGCTCTTTTGAAGCTGGGTGTGCTTTTGTGCATAGCGGCATTTTTTGCCTTTCTTTCCGGCAAAGTTGCAAATCCTGGAAAACCTTGGTGGCATTTTGGCATTTTGTGGTCAATTTTTGTTGCGGTGTATATACTTTTGTGGAATATGTGGACAGTGGCTGCTCCGGTGGTTGGCTCCGTTAGCGAAGAAGGCTGGGTTTCTTTTTCAAAAGCGAGGCTGGACAGCTTGCAGGGTGAGGGGTATGCGGTTTGGGTAAATGGAACTGCGGACTGGTGCATTACCTGCAAAATGAACGAGAAAACGGCATTTGAAAGTGAAAAGGTTAAAGAGGCGTTTGACAGAATTCCGGTGATAAAAATGCGTGCAGACTACACGAATCCCAATAACGAGGCGTTGAAATTCTTTGAATTCCATGGTCGTAGCGGAGTTCCGTTTGATTTGCTGCTAACTGCACAAAAAGAGCCTGTTTTGCTGTCTGAAATTCTAACGGCAGACGCTGTTGTTGAGGCATTGGAGAAGGCGTATTAAAAATAAAAAAGGACCCTCTGCCGCGCAGCAGAGGGCCTCAACCATAAGAGAAATTTTATCCAAGCAATCCAAGCACAGTTTGCGGCAGCGAGTTAGCTTGCGCCAACATGCTCGTAGCACTCTGCACCATAAT
>Ga0209755_10003303_pt1 | contig 20418 bp, 9 predicted proteins | sample TergutCo191P1_FD_187301 | JGI IMG/M metagenome (GOLD analysis project Ga0209755, IMG submission 187301) | Cornitermes sp. P1 segment gut microbial communities from Petit-Saut dam, French Guiana - Co191P1 (SPAdes) (version 2) | ecosystem: Host-associated > Arthropoda: Insects > Digestive system >...
ATAAAGATATCAAGTACCACACACACACACACACACACACACACACACACACTCAAATACATTAATATCCACTGCACAATTACTTCAAGAGTTCAGCTTATAAGCATTGTCATTCACATGTGTTTTTTCTCAGGAATGGGGACTGCTAGCTGGAAGTGACATATTTTGTATTTGCAAATTATGTAAACTTGCATGTTGTCTTTATAAAATGAGTCATTTTGAAAAAGATGCCCAACTCCCCAGTTATGGCATCCATTCGCCACATACACATACTTATCTTCCAACCAACCCTCTTACCTCCCTCACCACATACACACTTTTGTGCTTGTGTGTCACAAAATTGAACTGTTTAATCAAAATATTGCAACAAATACCAATATATAATGCCCAATATTGATCTGAAATATATTTTTAAACTTACAACATTCAGGAAGACACTTATCTGGTAGGTGTTTGCAAAGCTCACAATGTGCAATCCCATACCACCTGAGCAGCTGTTTCAAAGAATTGGCTCCCTGATCCCCACTCAGTTTACTGGCTCATTCAGGTGCTGCACACAAACATTCACCTGTATCATTTATACTTCATTCCAGATCAGTTTTAGGCATTACAATACTAGCAGCAGAAAATCCTGAAGTGATGTCATTGCTATAATAATTAAGCCAAAAAGAAATTATGTTCCATGTTTTTATCCTATTATTGTCACTAACACATAGCATCTTGTTGGAGAGGTGCTCATTCTTCAACTCACACATTTATGGCCATTCTGGATACACACTGGTACTTGGCATAGTTACTGCTTCCTGCAAGTGAGACAGAACTCAGTAAATATTTTCTAAAGAACACTGGTTCTGCTGGCAAGTTACAAGCAGGGATGCTGGAAAGGGTGAGAACCCAGGCATCTGCGCCCCCCTAGGTTTTCCTTTTACTTTCTGTCCAATTCAGTTTCACTGATTATCATATTATCTGAAAGTGCATAATTTGCTTACTGACAGCATCATTAAATAAATCACGTATCAATAAATATCAGTAATTATGAATTTTACATTTAATTGTGGCACAGAGAAAACCTTTGGTCATGATATTTGAATGAACGTTTCTAGCTAGTGTAAATATGGCCGTGCTAAGCACAGGCACTACCAAAGAATGCAGCATGCAGGTGAGTCTTAAGTAAATGAATTTGTGGAACCTTCAAAGTCTGTCACCACATTCAAAAGGACAGCAATTGGATCCTACTAAATGCAGACACTTAGACCAAATTTCTGTATGATCTGTTTCAATATTATCCTTAGAGTTATGAGTAGGATTCTTCCTTCACAGTTTACAACCACAATATTAAACATTTCTCATTTCTCCAATTCATGTTATATTCCCTGCCAATCAGACTGTCCTTGATTCGATCACCCTAAAAATATTTAGCAAACAGTACAAATTATGAAGCTTGTTATGCATTATGTCCAACTTCCCGTAACTTCCTCTTACTTAGGATCACACACATTCTGCGGTATTTCATTCTCAAACTTCCTTACATTTTATAATTCACTTAAAGTTAGCAACCAATTTGAGAAACTTGAAGGCCCTGTGTGGCATTTCATGCCACGCTAGTTTTCTTAAAAAGGCAAGTTGTCAGCTCCTCGGCCAGCCCTAAAGCTGGAGGAACACCCTTAGTTGGCTGTCCATAACTGCATATTCTTTATATTTATGGTTATCTGTCACTTCTGGATGTCATCTGTCCCATCTGTAACGTAAGGATGTGCAATGCCACGGTGACAGGGTACCAACTGGTCTGACCTGAACTTGCACAAGCTTGGTAGGATAGACGTAAAGCGGTAACAAAGATGCATCTCACAAATGCATGGAATTGATCGACCAGCAGAATAAATATCAATTGCTGAAGGGGCAGATCTTGTTGCATTCACAAGACTGCATTTCGAATCGCATATGCTTTACAGTATTCATTAGAATTCAATTCTGAACGCACACCTTTCAATGTCAAATGTCCCAAAAGCGTCACGTTAGACTACATTGGGTGTGACCCATCCCTGCTGACAGCCTATTAAAATTCCCTCACTGTCCATAAGCATGAAGAAACTTCAGCACTGCTAAATCGGATTTTAGTGAATTTAGACACTAGGGGATTTCAGTGAAAGTTACCAAACCATTTCTCTTATATCTTAAGTTTTGATGACCACTGGACTTTACATGTGCTTCTGGGCACTCATGAGTCAAACCAACCCTAATCAAACCTGTGTATATGAGGGATCGTGAAGCCTTATATTCTGTGCATTTTCATATAGCAATTATATCTTTAATATTCCAACAAAATGCACACGTACAATTGAATATTTGTATTGCTTACTAAATATCTCCTACATATTTCAGCACTCACTGTGCCATCCTCAGGGAGAACTCTTTATCACTTCTCAAAACCATCTGCTTATTATAAGGTTGTTACAGTGGTTGAGGTACAGAGCATGAGATATATCATATGTGGTTTTTTTACAAAGTTGTTTACAATCATAAAGCAATATTGTCTCATAGGTATGACTTGAAGTTTTTTTAAATATTAAAAACCCTATAACACACACAGCATGAAATAAAATAGAAAGTAGCCACTCTCTTCCAAGCGTCAACATGCTTCAGACAAGGGTTTTTAATATTTTAGAAAAACGTTTAAGCCATAATGAGTCAATATTGCTGTAATAATTGTAAGCAACTTTGTAGAAAACCCATATATGATATATATCTCATGCTATAACTCAACCACTGTAACAATCTTACAATAAGCAGATGGTTTTGGGTAGTGATAACAGTTCTCATTGTGGATGGCACAGTGAGCAACAAACACATAGCAGATATTTAGTAAATAACACAAATATTCAATTATACATGCGTATTTAGTTGGACAATTAAGGGTGTAATTGCTCTGTATATGAGTGTTTACTAGAGGTATCTGCGGAGCATGGGATGTGATGCCATGTAGAGTGGCAGAATCTGTACCAGACTACACGGTCTGAAATCCCACAAAACAATATTCTTTGTTTCCAACTTGGTTATTTAACAACATGGAACAGTCTTCTGAATGTTCAAGATGGCCAAGGCCTCTTATGCTTGACCATAACGAATTTCCTTCCTGCATAACAAGAAATGTTCCTAATATCATCTGAAAGAAAGAAGCAGTTTATTCAGGCCTACATAGAAATGGTGCAGGCATAGCTGGGGTTGAAGTTCACGGACCACCAGCATGCTTTCCTACAGTGTACCTGGACAAGTAATATTTACGGAGATAAAAATAAATGTGAATAAGCGACATTAGGAACACAGTATGTCTATTACTGTCTCCTGAAATAACTACTTTAAAGAGGGTTAGATATAATCCTCCAAAATAAAAACCAAAGTAGCATTAAAGGTCACTGTTCTAATGTCGGGTTCTAAAATTACTGCATGAAAATGCCCGGAGAATCAAACGAGTGGATTAATGGCTGCACCAAGGGAATATAAATTTACTGAATATGTGGTGTAGATATGCTTCGAGCGTATTACAGGTTACGTCACAGATGCACAGATTTTCCAAAAGTGTAGGAGCCACCTCAAAACTCTATGAACTAGAAGGATGACACATACCTAATGCCACACAGAACAGATTAACAACAGGTGCCAGCATACTTAATTCTACACCCAGAAGACCTGGCGACCCATGGTTTTTAGCACTAATGTGGAAAAATGAACAAACAAACATTTTACACTCATCTGAACCTCCGCACTGTACCAGTTATATAGAACTTTGTGTAATTTATCTACTTTTCATTGCATTTGTCTCTTAGAATAGAGTCAAAAGCTACAGCAAGGCCAAGCCTGAATTCTCGTCATCAGTTACTATGGGACTGGATCTTCATATTCCTCACACTCTGCAGACAAGTCTTGTTCAGCATGAAAAATTGCTCTCTATATCACTAGGACCAGATCGCTTCTTACTCTGTGATTGTCTCCTGAACAACAGTTTTCTCTGACCCCTAGCTGCTTGACACTTCAGGTTTTCTTCAAGTGTGACACTGTAAGGAAAATTTGTCAAAATAGCAGCAAGGTGTTTTACTGGAACACTGGGGTGTTTTACTGACTGTTCTTGTTTTCTGCTAGAGATGTTGGAAGCAGGACTTTCATCAGAGGTCAGAACAGCAAATGAGGTGTTTGATGAGGCTAGAGAGAGAGGCACTTTGTCTGAACTGCTTATACATGCAAAATGTTTTGTAGCAATTCTTATTTCTTACAATAAATTACAGTCAACAAAAACACGATGGTTGCTGGGGACAGACAGGGATTTTTTTTTGGCCAAATCTCTATTTCCTGAGCATACTGTGTTTTCAGATGGTGCATGAATTGCAGTTTTTGATTACAGTGCTTAGAAAAGCAAATAATGGTCAAACCATTTTCCTGAGCAAAATCTATTCATGTGATATTCCTAGTATGAGAATAGTGACAGTTCAGTGTCAGAATAAAGATATTTTCATATGGCTTCACAGAAGGGCTAAAATATTGGAAAACTTGTACAGAACTCATTTTTTCTGGCTTCATCCAGCCATCCAGTAGTTTAGGTTTCATGTTGCTTCTAGGAAACACCAGAAGAGCTAAAACACACATGTCGATAGCATTCACGCAAGTAACAACTGTTGTAAGTGAACACCTCTCAGGCAAAGATAAAGAACAGAAATGTCGCCTGCCTTGCACACCACATGATGAACGACTGTGAGAGGTGTTTCATTGCAGCTAAACAAACAGTGACAGGACAGGATAATCAGATGCAATTCAGGCTCCAAAATGTCAAAGACGCTGCGATGTTCTCTGCCATGCCTCCCACAACTCTTTCTACACAAGTGGCATGGTGTGTACATAGATCAGATCAGAATGCTGAGACATAAATTTACTTCATGTATGCATCACAAAATAAAGGAATAAAGATCCATCAGCACAAATATATTGTCTCTGGTATTTTTTCTGCAACATGTTTCAAACACAACATGACATTTTCAGGTTAAAATACTATTACAAAGCAAATTGGTATGATGCAATTGTATGTAACCCTGTTATGTGTTGTTTAGTAGTATTTTAGTCTGCAGATGGCCTACTGTGGTTGAAACATGTTGCACAGATAAATACTATAAACTATATACTTGTGCTGACAGCTCTGTACTTTAATTTACTTAGCCACTGCAGACTGCTTTTCTTCACTGTACTGAAAATGTTAAGTTCAAAGGTCATTCTTTGTATAGCTCTTTTGAGCTTTGGAAGTCTGTATCCATCAAGAAACAACGAACCAACTCTGCTTCAAGACAACAAGGCAGTACTGCCTTCCTACCAAGTTAGATACTGATTAATTTCTATATATTTGTTCCCTTGGTGTTAACTTCCTCAGCGTCCTTAATAGTGTTTCAGATATGCTTTATGCTGGCTTCAAACCCATCCCATTTTGCCTAACACATTTGATGGTTACAAAGTTAAGGATAGAATACCAGTAAGTAAACGATTTTATTTTCCTAATGGCACGTATATTGACTGTTTATCATTGACCTATGTGACCAATAAAAGTAAAACGTTAAAATTACAGTAGGGGTACTAAAAACATTCAAAGTAAATATGAAAGTCCTGATGATACGAAGTAGTCACAAAAATAGTAATAGTAAAAAGACAAAGTCAATTTTCCATCATTTTTGTCCTGGTCTCCCATTATCGCTCACACTCTGTCCTATTAAGTAGTGCGGTACATTGCCCTAGGTGGTTTCTGTCCATGGGTTCGCAGAGGCTGCATAACATGCAATAGGGGTTAGGGTGGATTCCAGTGCGGTGAAGAGGTGTACACAAGCAGCGGTGAAGATGTGTACCCAAGCAATCGTGCCCAACGCACAGTCGAAATTCTGCAACTGCCTTTCTTCTAGGCCAGTCTGGTATTTTGGCTATTTCTTGTTTCCACGGTTTGTGGGATAGTCTTGTCTCCAGTTCATGTCTGTATACACTTTGGAACACGTGTTTTAAATGTGGTTTGATAGAGTGGTAGGATGTTTCTCTAATATGTGTTTGTGAGTAAGTAAATGAAAAATATAGAATTTTAAAGTTGTTCATTCCATGCATATTAGTCCAACTTATTTTCTTTTATTTTTTTTTATGTATGATTACATACATTTGTGTGCATATTTTTGGTTTAATAAAAGAAAATAAGTTAGAGCATCACAGAGGTTTCATGTGGAGGGATTCAATCTCAAGAAGCTAACAGCGGTGGAGGGTAGGAACCAGTATCAGCTTTAAATCTCAAACAGGTCTACAGATTTTGACAACTGAGACAATAGCAGGGACATCAGTTGGGTTTTGGAAAATATTAGTGAGAATATATCAAAATCATATGTAAAGTGAAGCTTGGTTGTAATGACCGTAAATGTAACTGTAAATGTACATGCAAATGAATAAAAGCAGCAGGCTAAATTCAGTGGCTACAGGATCCAAGCCAAATTAATAAGCTTATTTTAAAAAAAAAAATATGAGGCGCAAAACTAGTAGATATTTCGGGGGGGGGATATTTGAATAGTAAAATTAATAAATGTGAAAGAACTGTAAGCACAGGAATACTATACTCTTTTAACGGCATAAATGAATTAAAGTAGGGCCATCAGCCTAAAACTAAACTAGTACACAATGGGTAGGGTGCGCTGCTTGAAGAATTCCACAGTATTTTGAATAGGTGTAAGAGTCACTTTTATCAGTTATTCGACCTACACGATGTTAAAGATGTAAAGCAGACTGAACATAGCTAAGCCAGCACAGCCTTAGCCGAGTGTCTTTGAAGATGAGATGGCTACTGAAACACTGGAAAGATATAAATTACAAGGCACTGAAAAGCAGAACTGAGTCAAGGAGAAGGTAGAACAGAACTTTCTGAGATACACACGCTTATGAACTGCATCTTGAACATGGAAGAACGCCTAAACTGTGGGAGCAGACAGCAAATGTATCTGTTTATAACAACGGTGATAGAATAAACTGAAGTAATTACTGAGGCATATCACTGTTGTCAACCACACACCAAATATGGTCAAGCATACATCTGCCAAGGTTAACTTTGTATGTAGATGAAATTATCGTGGGTCATACGTGTGGATTTTTGCATAACAAATCAAATTTGAATCATATATTGTGCAGTCACAAGATACTTGAGAAAAACTGGGAATACAATGGGTAGTGCATCAGCAATTTATAGCTTTTCAAGAAATCCTATAGTTCAGTTAGGAGAGAGGATTTTTATATCCTCAATGAGCCTGTTGTCCACAAGAAACTAATTGGGTTAATCAAAACAAGTTTAAAATAGACCTACAGCAAATTGCAAATAGGAAAACACCTGTCCAATACAATTCCTGTTCAGAATGTTTTTAAAAAAAGGAGATGATTTATGGCCATTGCTTTTCAACTTTGTTGTAGAAAATGCCCACAGGAATGTCAAGCAAACAATGAAAAACTGCAATTAAATGGGTCATGTAGCTTCTGGTATAAGCTGATGACATTTAGTGCACAAAAACACATATAATATGAAGAAGAAAATAGAAGCCTGATTTGTCACTTGTAAGGGCACTGGTCTAAAAGTAAATGCAGAAATTATGAAGTCTCATTTTACACCAGGGTAACATTCCTGAAAAACATCGCAAAAATCGAAATCACACAGATCGGACACAAAATTCCCATTTCAAGCAGTGTTTCATGGGGTTTAAGGGACTGATGACCTCATCCTATACAGTGTATGACTATACCACTAGTGAACATATGGAACTTTAGAGTATACACCTACTGTATGTACAGTATACATACATTGCTACACAATATATTTATTTATTTCTATTGCGATAAAAATGTAAGATGCTCACATCCATAGTTTTTGGTATAGTTTAATCCGATAGGACTGTGGTAGTCTTGCTACCCAAACACTTTAATTCCTGACTTAGCACTTTCTGTAATTCTACCAGCATTGTCACGAATTGTACGTAGGCTAATGTTACAGCTTATGTCAGCAATTCATTTATTTTTTCAAGTTACCTCATTACATCTAATTTCTCATCAATACCAATTGTCTTTTACCGATTTTTAACTTGGATTGCACTAGGTGAAGTAGATTTACATTTCTCAATCACATGGGTAACAAAAGTCAATGTTGTTGAAGGGAGAACTACATCAGTCGCAAGATTATATCACCAACATAATCAATTAAAACATGTGATGGATGGTGTGACAGTGATATCACTTTCCGCTAGCCTCCAACATGCGATAAGTGTGGCTACGGATCGTCCATGACAAATTGTGTTACACCGAAAAACATCGCGTATCATCTATGCTAAATTGCGTAAAACCAAAAACTATCACATAAAACAAGACCTGCCTGTATATATTCATGTCTTGTGAAGAGAATGCAGGACATTATCACAACATAAATATGGGTAATAAATCTTTTGAAAGTTCAAACATTTGGGGACAACTCGTAACAAATCAAAATTGCATTAATGAAGAAATTCAGAGCAGAATAAAAAAAGAGAATGCATCCTATCAGTTGATCCAGAAACATTTGTCTTCCCATTTCCACCCAAACGTATGTAGATAAAAACACACAACTATAATTTAGCTTGTTGTTTTATAAGAATTTGGCACTTGGTTTCTAGCACTGAATGACGAATACAAGCCAATGCAGTTTGAGAATAGGGTGCTGAGGAAGACATCTGGACATAAAGGGGAGGACACTGGAGGAAATTTCATAACGAGGAGCTTCATGACTTGTAATTCTCAGGTGATCAAATAAAAGAGAATGAGATGGGCTGGGCATGTGGCATGTATGGGGAAGATGATAAAAGAATATAGTGTTTTGGTGAGGAAACCTGTAGGAAACAGACCGCTTGGAAAACACATGTATTAGAAGGGAGGATAATATTAGAACTGATCTCAAAGAAATTTGATGTGAGGGCATGGAATGGATTATTCTGCTTAGACAAGGACAGGTGGTGGGCTCTTGTGAACACCGGAATGGAGCACTTGTCTCCTCTCGGTTCAGTCATACTTTAACACTCTCAGCCATATACCCAAATTGCTAATCAATCTTCTTCCACACCAGTCAATACCAGTTCCCTTTAGGATCTGCATTAATTTGGTCCAGTTGACTCGGTCAAATACCTTCTGCCAGTCTATGAAGAAAACACATAGTTCCTCAACAATCTCCAAGGTTCATTCTGATATTATTCTCAGCATCCCAATTGCATCCCTAGTTCCTTTTCCTCTTCTAAATCCAAACTGATCTTCTCCAAGTACATCCTCAATTTTCCTTTCAGTCCTTCTAAGTATCTTTGCTACTATCTTTGTTGTATGTGTGATAAGACTGATTGTGCTACGGTCACTGCATTTTGTAGCTTGTGGCTTCTTCTTTAAGGCAATCATTGTAACTTCTGTGAAGTCCTTGGGCCACTCACCAGTTTTATAAATGGTGTTGATCAATTTTGTTATTATTTTCAAACCACCTTCTCCCAGTAATTTGAGCACATCTCCAGGTGTTGTGCTGTATTATGCTAATGTCTGTCTGTAGTATTTATGATCCTGACGTGGCTCTAGTCCCTGTAATGAATATTGTGATGTGCACTGTGTAAAAACAAAGTTATGTACTGCTGCAAGATCTTATATTTCTATATGCTGCATATTTGACGATGTACTTTTGTGTTCAAACACATCCTTTTGTGTCTGAATCTCCCTGTTGAAGGCTAACCTGAGCCAAAACACAGGTGAATATATGTGATAAGATACCGGTAATATAATTACACATTTGTTAACTACATGTGCATTTTGTTGAAATTATAAGTGTAACATCACATCTTTAATGCATCAAATATCAATAATATTCAGACTGTAATAAACATTCAGGTTCCATAAAATGCAGGGAATGCCTTGACAATCTGAGTACGCATTACAACTTTAAGGTGGACTCGGCTCCATGTATTGAATGAGTGAGTGAATTAGTTAGGTTAGGTTAGGTTAGGTTCGGTTAGGTTGGTTTGTTAGAGAGATAATTTTCTCTGCAATTAATAGGACAGATTTAAGACAACATAAAAAAAAGTATTCTTCGGTATTGTTAAAACATGTCAAGTCTGTCATACTAGTATACATGGCATGTCATGCTGTTAAGTCTGGTAGAATTTTGGTAGAAAACACTGCCCCCACCTTTATGGTAAAAGGGTGAAGTGGAGGCAGTAAAATTGTCCAAAATATCAGCACCCTGGCATCACATTCTAAAAAACAGTATTCTTCAAACTAGAATGAAACTTAGACATGCATTGTTCTTGCCATGTCTGACTGCGTACAGAGTCTCCAGAAAAGTCTGAATTTGGAAAAGATGTATTCATTGAACTTGGAATGCTAAGGTTTTGTGAATTCCAAAAACACTAGATGAATATAATGAAACATAAATGAAATATGTCATATATTTTTAGGAAATTCCATTCAAAATAATGTGTGCGCACACATGTATGTAATACCTATCATATTAAAAAGAGAATGAATGGCTACAGCACAATTTAAAAAAACTCTTTTGGACAAAGAGAAGGATGTAAAAAATGAGTTCTAAGCAATCTGAAGTTTGGCTACTTAATTTGCTAAAGAATTTTCTGCTGAGGAAACAAAGGCAGTAAGATTGTGCTAGGTAATATGTGAAATTAAATAATTAGGTAAAACAGGGTAATTCTACATGGTAATGAATGTTTGGAATATAAAATGTAAATATTATTATGTGTAAATTGAACAATTTATATAATCTGTGCCATAACAGTGCTTGGGAGTTTGTACTTGAAATTACACAAAACATTAGCTAATCTACAGATAAAAAAAAGCTTATAAGCAACAAAATGAGAATATACAGAAATTTAACTAGATGTACAAGATTAGGAAGAAAAATATATACCGATATATGTGAGGAATCTAGTGTTAGCAATATATCTGGGGAGTGTACAGCATTTAGGGAAAGTTGGACAAGCCATGTAGATAGAACAAGTTAAGACAGGTAAATAAGGATAAGACGGAAATGTAATCCTTCAAAGTGAAGAGTAAGTCACAGATGCATGGATACTTTGGAAACAGGACATTCAGCTGGCTGTACCACAAAGAAAAGGAGTTTTTTCTAATAACTAATTTCAGGTAGATCTGTATACACAACATGGAAGAATGAGAAACACATCTCCTTTAAATGCTTGACTGCTTAGTTCTAAGAACACAACAGTGATAGCAAGGAAGTGTCAAATGGATTTTTTATGGTTTATTAACAAATCTGACTTAAATACCTGTAGCCGAGTTACCTATGTTTTGAGTCATGGACTTCTCTTCAGGGCTGCTGGGTGCTAGTTGATGAGGATGAAGAAGTCTCGTGTGTGCTGGTGGAGCCTTCTGGCTTTCTCACAACAGGAAAATCATACACTAAACAACGCTCACGGTCTCTAGCGGTCGTGTTTTCGGAACAAGAGGATGTTGAGGAGGATTTGCCCTTGCGGGGAAGAGTGGTTGCTTCGCCTAGGCCTACCATGTCTCTTGGTTTCCACACTGGCGACCCTACAACCAGAGAAAGTCAACCAGTTAGTGTTGTGTATATTTACACTGTAGTTTATTTGTTCATGTATAATTTTGAAAACTGTCCTCCTTGCACAACTTTACAGCACAACATACAGTGACATCAATAAACAAACAGGCAACATATCTTTCGATGTGCTCAGAATGTATGAAAACCAACAGACATAGACAGAAAGCTTTTTGCATATGCTGTGGGTCAGTGATGCAAGCCAAAGGATAGGAACTGACAAGACTTGGTGCAGTGGATCACCATGCAAAAATTATTACAGTACCAAGGATGCAAATCATAATGACTGGATGATATGAGCTCTAATGTCAGCATCTGATGCTGTTCATGTAATAAAACTCAAAGCAGAATATTTTTCTTACAGCTGTTTAAAATGATGAGATCATACATAACAGTAACCATTTTATTGGCAGATTCTTATGTTTACATTGTGCCAACATTCTTCAACTAAGTTTATCATCTAAGATCTTCCTGTCTACTTACATTTCTGAATTCTCACTACAAAATTATATGCACTACATTTCATTTAACTGTTACTTTATAGATACAAACAGGTTGGTAACTAATGGATTTTAGCATTGAACCAACGGGAAATATGTCATGTTTACTGACTGACAGTTCATGGTGATCATTTGACAGTGTTTCTCTTTCTGCAGACTGTTGCTTATCAAACAGTAAGTACATGTAACAGGTAAGAATGTTACATACATTAAGGAACTAAATACAAATTATGACAATAATATGACATATGATAACAAAGATAACTGTAATGATGATACCTATAAATGACCAATGCATATCTGTACATCAACCATAAAATACACAGACCTCTTGTGTCATTAAATATTATTAAGGTGGTTATGTACTTTAGATGGGTAGTTATTATTTGTAATTTATTAAATATAAAACAGTTCATGAAAAGTTGTTCTCTGAGTACAGTATGTATTTACTAGGAACTTCGTAAACCAGCATTTTTCATTTTTTCAATAAACACAGACACACGTACATGTATGTATACTTTTCACCTGCTTGATTTGAAAATACTTGATCACTGCAAAATAGTCTGTTATATAAGACAAACATCAGTCTACAAGATGGAGGCTGGCTGGCACAGAACATATGTCAGTTATTTCCCTTGAATTTGCCAGTAATGGCAGATTGATTTCATGTTCTGAAGCCTTCTTCACAACTACTGACTATAGTAAGAGTAGCATGAAAAATTTGGATGATCAGTCCGATTGACTGCTAGTTACTGACCATTTTCACATGTTAATTGGATGAAATGGATAAAGGTAATACATATTTGTGTGCATTATCTTTTACATTACTGAATTTATTTTGACAAAAAATGATATTGCAGGAATCTACACGCAATATTGTCATGTGTGATGCTTGATTATAAACCCTATTATACACAAAACTTAAATTTAAATCAGCATACGTAACTTTGTATATGACATAAAATACAGATCCTATTACAAACTACAACTTATAAATAATTCACTTCCTTATTCTGTGAACAGTCAAGGACTAGGTGAAAAACTGAGGATGGAGTTATGTTTTGCTGGGCAGGGGGTCACACATCTCAGGCAGCAGTGACAGATAAGCATGGAGGAATGATTGAACTATGTGTCATGGGGAAGACTAGGAAAAACTCAGAGAAAGACCCGCACCTGTGCCACTATGTCCACCCTTAATCTCATGGTAAGTTAACCAGGACTCAGCCAAAGACTCTAGGGCAAGGAGCCAGCATCTGACTGGCTGAGCCATGGCATGCCATTATAACTTTCAATTTACATGTATTTTGTTATGGTATGACTGAACATATTGGTGAAATGGCTGGGACCAGATGGTACATCACCACATACACTAATATTTGTCCCTTCAATACCATCTATAGATATACTTTAATATTACCTTTTATCTGTACCTGGTTTATTCCAGGTGGACCCTTCACATTTTGAGGTTTTCACATGAAAACGTGTAGGTATTTTCATACTGACCCAAGCACGTTACGTGTTTTGCACTGTAACTTAATTCTGCTACAAATTTTGAAGATTCTTATTATGTAATCTACACTGTTTCTGTTAATTTACCAGCATATTCCCCTCACCCATCTGCAGTCATCATTTACAGTTTCAGTCCACATAACACAATGTACAAAATCATAATTTACACACTTTCATTTTTGGGTTTTTAGAGGGAGATATGAAATATACAAGATTTACTGAATATAATCTGCTCATAACTTTCATCTGAGTATTATTTGAATTTGTCTTTCACTTTTAGTCTTAAGAGATTTAGAAGTAATTATGCAGTTTACAAGAAAGAGAAACACTGGTCAACCATACCTACTGTGCACATTTGAAAAAAGCCTTCCTTTCAGCAAATCTACAATCTGCCTCCTCAAAAAGTGACTTTTTTGTGTACGATTATCCTGTTACCTTTACGTATTATGAATTAAATAAATACAACATCTGAAAATTCTACACATATAGTGTACTACATATTATTTTCTTGACAAGCATCTATCTCTTAATTATTCACTTTTTCTTCAAAGATGTGGCCAATATTTTACATACTAATTACAGATCAAGAGTGGAAGCATGGAAAACTGTTCATTCTGAATTCTTCTCTCTTGTAGTATATGAAGCCTGTTAATTTTATGAAAATGCACAAATTATGCATTCTTCCTCAGTATTTGAGGTAAAATAAGTACTGGTGTTCAGTCTTTGGTGGATTAATGTGTCAGTAACTATTCACCTGCATAATAACTGGAGCCGCGCACGTACAATTTTATTATCACTGTCTGAACATGATGAACAAATATCAAAAGACAGTAACTACAGTTACAGTCCATCTGTAACTCTTTGTATGAAGACATGCTAACTTAACTACACTAAACTATTTAATGAACTGCATCAAATTTCCCCCGGTACCTCACATTGTCAGCCAAGATCCACTTAGAAATTCAATACAAATGAGTCATAACACTTAAAATGCATAATGTAGTAAACAGTTTAACAACACCATAAGCCCACATTCAGACCATGGTATATGAAATGCAGATGAAAAGCACAACAGGACTAAATATAAATTTTGCAACAAATATTTCCACGTTGGGGCCCATGCAAATATTTAGTTTCATGTATTCTTTAACTTGGCATTGTACTCAATACTAATGGAACCAGGAAAAGCCATATATAAGCAAGTTTTATTTCTCAATATGCAGTACTTAAAAGGGAAAATTATAAAAGACCATGCAATTTGCATGACATATTCATATTTTGCTATTTGAGTTTCAAAAAATTACTGTTGTCAACACACACAATTGAGATGATGAGGCACTGAAAACATTTCATACAAAAATTACGTTCAATAAAGTTTGTAGAATATTTTCCATCTGCTTTTAGGGCTATATTGCCTTGACCAGCTGAAATGGTTCTTAAACTATTATAATTTCAGAAATGAAGCTTGTAACGTGTGGTGTTGCTATGTTCATTTTCATCAGTCTCAACAAACCACTGAAATTTCCCCAGGCACACAGCCACATAGGATGTGAAGGTTTTCTGACGTTTTAGGAACTAACTCCGTCTCCATCTTCAAGGTGTACTGGTGGTTTGGTACCACCAAAAATGATGACTAAGCGTCCATCTCATCATCAGGCTTGGTGCTACCAAACCACCGACATACCCTGAAAATTTTTGGATGGAGCTACTTCCCGAATGTTGGGAAACCTTCACACCCTGACGCAGCCGTCTGCTCAAGAAAATTTCATTGAATTATGTCACTGCAAAAGCTTCAAGACTTATAAATACTGACCAATTTGTTGAAGCTGTATCTTGTCAATAAAAATCAGAATCAGGGTGCCAGTACTGATATCATCTCAAATATTTTCTGGCTCACATCCTTCTGGTTAGACAGAACTGAATTTGAAATTAACTGTGGTTGACAAGTTAATAAAAGAATACATTCGCAAATAATAAATTGGTCTCCAAGACATCCTAATTCAAAATATAATTGAAGACAGGAGAGGGTCTGTAATCACAATTATTTATACAGGAGGCTGATACATGCTATACTGGAGCTGCAGGGTACCCCATTGCTGTGTGGATCCTGTAGCTAAGGGACACAAAATGCTCTAAACCTTCTGCTGTTCATTATAAAATGTCTACTCAACTGTGGAATTGGCTATACCAAACAGCTCACATACTGTTTGCTTCACAATTTAAAATCTCTTGACCTGAGCACGATGTTTGGCAGGTCACAGTCACTAAGCCCAATTTCTAGTAGTTGTTAGCGCAGTCAACTTTTGGTACCCAGCATCACCTTTACACAAAGTCAGGAGAAGGAAGTATTTTCCACTGATGATAATGTGCTGAGGAAGAGCAATGTACTTCCTGGTACCCAGTCTGTTACTGTCTTTCAGGATGGAGGTAAGAAAGAAGGTGACAAAGGTTTATGATAGGTGGTGGAGGAAGGAGTGGACAGAGAGCAGTCTGTCATTATTATTCTCAGGTGTCTGAGTGTAAATTATGTCAGTGATTTTAAGTCTGTGGTGTCAGTGGCAGTCACTACTTGCATTACCACCCAGCAAACAAGTTTTGCTGTCCACCTTGGCACAAACAGTCAGAGCCAATTGTGATCAGGCGAGTCACTGTAGTGAACCAGACTTACTACAGAGAACCTTTCACAAACACAGTTATGACACAGTACTGTCAACCTGACCAAGTTAAAAATCTGATATCCTAGACATGACTGCACATTATCTGCCTTCCTGATCTTGACTGAAAATGCTTTCAACCACACCAGCCACATTACACAAAGATGGTAGGAAACTTTCAAGCTTCTGTCATACAGGCTTCAAAACACCAGGCATATCTTGAAATGTGATATTTCATTGTGCTGAATCAAAAGTATATGAAATGCAACACATTTGTGCTGGCACAACTAAAACTTTGTAAGTTCCTTTTTACAATGTGTTTTGACTGTTAACAGCCATCCGTAAGCAAGTCTGCTGCTGAAAATGGTTCTTTATGCTTCACACACGCATCTCCTGTAAAACAGTTGTTGTGTTTACTGCTTAATAGTTTGACCTTACACTTTTAACTAGTTTTTTGGGCACATTTACAAAACTGCGAAGAGCAACTATTAGCTTTTTCACATCTGTCCATCCACCTGCGTGGGTCATCTCAGCTCCCAATGAACAGAGTTTCATGAAATATTACATTTTAGTATTTTTCAAAAATACGTTGAGAAAATTCACGTTTGATTCAAATCTGACACAATACTGGGCACTCTACATGAAGACATATGTACATTTGTGACAATATCTTGTTGGATACTTCTTAGAATAAGAAACATTTCACACAAAAGTTGTAGAGAAAATCAAAACACACATTTTACGTACAGTAATTTTTTTCTGAAAATCATGCCATGTATGAGATAATGTGGAAAAATATGGTAGTGCCATAGAGCCCACAGTCGACAATGTAATAGGGTGTCCGCACTTTGCACGCTGGATAACTAAGGTTACAGATTCTCAGAACCAGTAAATACTTATTGCTTTTCCACAGCACCAATGGTTATGCAAAAGTTCCTCAATGATATGTTATATGTACATTGCCTGTCTTGTTTTTAAATATATTTACATGATCCTGATGTAATAGAATTTGGCACTGTATGTTTGCACATTCATTTGTTACAAGAGAGACTTACCTGAAGATGACTGTTATGCTCAAAGGATGTTGAAAGTGAAAAAATGTTGTCATAAAATTTACAGTTGTGCCAACAGAAAGGTGTTGCATTTTATATACCAGGCATACATAGCACCATTTGCACATGTAGAAATGTGCACCTTGCACAAACTGGTTGATCCATCAAGACTAGAGTTAAAGAACCCCACTATCACAGCTGACTGTTCCAGGCAGGCAGGGAATGCAGTCACAGTACAACAATCCATTGACATGAGTCACTTTATCATGTACAATGACACAGACATCCCAGCTGAGAAATCCAGGTGCAGGACCAAACTCATTGGTGAAGCAATAGGGATAGAGGTGAAATCTAACAGCATGAGAGGGAGGATGGGTTCTTTGTGAGCAGATCACACAATTCTCTTATTCACTCCCTGAAGAAAGGGTTTTCTTATCAGAGTGAAACGGACCATTTGGTGTCTCACTCTATATAAAACCACAAAAACTGTTATCAGAGTAAATCGCTGAGCCACTCGAAGCAGGTAAGATTTACTTTCAGAATGAATTCATGTGATTTTGTGAGGGTGTGATTATGATTTGTGTTGGTGTTTTAGATGGGAAACAAGATACCTGCAGCAGTATTTGTATAAGACTGCAAGAGAGTGAGAAGAAAAACTACTGTGTGTGAACAGAGGAGAGATGTCCTAAAAGTGTGCTACATTGTTATATCAAGGAATAATGCTGCACTGACTATTTTGAATTTTAAACAGAGGGGCAAAAAAAATCAGACATTACTGCAGTCAATACAGTGTCCAAAGTAAGTGTATATTGCTTTCCTTGCACAATTCACACAATCCTATTTTTTCAATTTTTAAATGAGAAAAAACACAATCACTAGCATAGTGCATGGATTGTCACACTGTGTAAGAGATGATATATATTAACATGACAATTGTGTAACATGAAAAGTAGACACAAGAAAGTACCCCTACAAACTACACTAGTGCTTTTCAACGGGTGGTATTATCATTTTTCATTATTCAGTTTTTAAGATTTTACTTTGTTTATTGAAATATTTTTGAATGTATTTTCAATGAAAGGAAACACATTTATAAAGTGTATAACAAAACACTAATTCATTGTTTGGAGCTGTTATGGTAACATGTTCAAACACACCAACAGTTTGCCAGACTACAGGAACTGATGAACCTAGAATAAACTGGTTATTCTTAGCTCTTCAATTACATCCCTAATGATGGTCACTACACAGTGATAAACCCTTACATATTCACCAATCTTCCACACCTGGTTGCAATATTTTGATGGTAAAAGCGAAGCAGAAAGCTAATATCTACTAACCCAAAACACCATTGCATGGGCCCTAGCAGTAAGAGAATCCTGTAATAGTTATTTGCATTTTTTAAGAAATTTTACTCCCAGCTGGCAACAGGTACTAAGCCTGTGCAGCATGTCCAGTGGTGTGATCATGGTGCAATTTGTATTAATTCACAAGCTGCAAAAATATTTTGATTTCCTTGTTTCATTAATTGTCAATTTAATAATTTAGTAGTACTTTAAATTATTATACAAATAATGTTAACTGTAAAAAAGTTCAATTAGAAAAGCAGGAATTTATATTATTAACACTTCAGATTTCTAGTGGGATGTGTAATTTCTTATGTTAGTGGTATGCAAAAAGAAGGTGGTTGAAGAGCACTGATCTACAATCACAGAAACAGGAATTTCTGGACTGAACTTCTTGCAGGGGTGTAATTAAGCATTTCATATTGTAGTCTTGGGATGCATGGCAGTGAGTCACACTGAATTTAATGTTATTACAAAATACTGTACAGCCTATAGTTTTTCAGGCAAATCTGTAACCTGTAACATCATCATGTACAGCACCTGTATGAAAATTTTCCGCAACTGGTTACAACTTTAACTTATTGGCATATTTAGCCACTAATGACTGAAAATAATGGATAATAACTATGCCATTAATAGTGGTAAAAGGTACTGGGAAGCTAATGATACTTTAAGTTGTTTTAATGTAATGTACCTGTCTTCAGGATACAGCAACACCACTCTTACTGTATGAAAGCATTTAGTACCTTCCTAATTTATTGACTCATGTCTTAGGAAATTACACTCCAATACGCACAATTTGTCATCACATTTTACTCTATAAAGTTCAGCTTCCAAACAACTGGAGCACTAAAATTTTCATCCTCTGAGACATGACACCATGTAGTTTGCTGGATAGGTGCCAATGTTTCAGAGAAACATCCTGCCTCTGTCCTACTCTCTTAAGATGGAAGTGGCAGGTTTCTCTGTCTTTGGTACATACCTACCATATTATGCAGCATCTCATTCCAGAAGACCCATTATATGAACTCTCATGATTGTGAGAACCTTAAAGCTCATACAATTGGATAACTGCTGTCCGATATATAAGTTGCAAAGCAAACACCCCAGCACGATATTGCTATGAATTGATATCTGTCAGACGACATCAGCCGTACAGCAACAACACGTAACAGGCAGTGTAGAACAATTTACTGTCTACTTTCTGGCAGCATGTAGAAATTGTGTTGTTGTAACAGTATTACAAATAATGTTCCTTATATATGTGTACATACATACTAGCATTTCAGAAGAAAAAATTCCCTTGGCCTTGCTTAAAAGTCAGAAACGCTATACGACCTCATGACTTGAAATGACTTGCAGCAAAGTGTTAGGAAAATATGGTTACATTAATTTACCGCAACTTGTGGACTGGGAACACACTCACAAGATGTTCTTCCCCAGCTAACCAAACAGCAATGTAACAATACTGCACTGGACAATGCACAAAACTAACACAAGAATGGTCTAAGAATTTACATGTGCAATAAAAATTTGTTTCAATAACAATTCACTTGCTAGTCATGAGAGTAGCTGGTGGCTGCACAAGAATTTGCCAGAGGATGCACATGACAATCCATGGTATATACCATATTTACCCAGGTGCAGTTTTCTTCCAATGCAACCATATTGTCTTGTCTCGACATATATATGGTGGAAAAGCAATTTCAATGCCTATGACTCATTTAC
>Ga0209755_10003304_pt1 | contig 20411 bp, 19 predicted proteins | sample TergutCo191P1_FD_187301 | JGI IMG/M metagenome (GOLD analysis project Ga0209755, IMG submission 187301) | Cornitermes sp. P1 segment gut microbial communities from Petit-Saut dam, French Guiana - Co191P1 (SPAdes) (version 2) | ecosystem: Host-associated > Arthropoda: Insects > Digestive system...
ACAAAGGAGAAGTGGATAAACTTTTTTCGTAGGTAAATCGCTTGTTTGAGCAACAGCGTGGGCGTAGCTCACGCGCCTTGCGAGTTGCGATTTGCCGTAGAAAAAAATTTATCCACTTCTCCGGGGCTAGTCGCTCACCCTAATCCAGTTGGTGACTGTGAGTCACCAACTGACATTAGCCCTCTCAAAATTCCCCTTTCAATTCTACCAAAAAAAGTGTATGATAGCAGGTAGGAGCTGGAAATACTCTTTATATATCCGTCACTCACAGTACTTAAGGAGTTTTTGATCGAATGTTTGCTAAAGATATAGGTATTGATTTAGGTACCGCCAACACACTTGTATTTGTACGCGGAAAGGGCATAGTACTAAGCGAGCCTTCCGTCGTCGCCATCAACACGCACACCAAGCAAGTAGTAGCAGTAGGGGACGAGGCCAAAGACATGATAGGCCGTACCCCAGGAAGCATAACCGCCATGCGCCCTTTACGCGACGGCGTTATTGCAGATTTTGAAGCTACCCGCGCCATGTTAAAATATTTTATTGCCAAAGCTCGGTCAATAGCGCGGGTCGTAAGACGTCCGCGTGTTTTGGTCTGTGTACCTACCGGCGTTACAGACGTAGAAAAACGCGCCGTGCTAGAAGCCGCAGGTGCCGCAGGTGCCCGTATGCGTGATGTGTACCTAATCGAAGAGTCTAAAGCGGCGGCCATAGGTGCCGGGCTCCCTGTAGAAAAACCTACCGGCAGTATGGTAGTAGATATAGGCGGGGGCACCAGCGAGGTGGCAATTCTTTCGTTGGCTGGCATAGTCACCAGCAAATCTCTTGATGTAGCCGGTGACGAGCTGGACGACGCCATTATCACCTACGTTAAACGGGAATACGGCGTGGCCATAGGCGACCGCACTGCCGAGCAAGTAAAGCTATCCATCGGCTCTGCCTATAATCCAGACCCAAACGAAAGCCGGGAAATTCGCGGACGCGATCTTGTTACCGGCCTACCCCGCACCCTTACCATAACAGCCAAAGAAACCTCTATAGCCATGTCAGAACCAGTGGCTGCAATAATAGACGCAATAAAACTAACACTAGAAAAAGCCCCGCCAGAGCTTTCTGCCGATATAATGACCTCCGGCATAGTATTAACCGGCGGCGGCGCCTTACTTAAAGGCCTAGACGAACTTATAGGCGAAGAAACCGGCATTCCCGTAAAAATAGCAGACGAGCCCCTTTACTGCGTGGTGAACGGCACCGGTATGGTTCTGGCGCATCTTAAAAAATTGAGCAACGTACTTACCACCGCTAAAAATCTGAAAGTGTGACCCAAAAATGGTTTTTATAGATAAATACAAACGCATATTTTTATTGGCAGGTATGGGAATATGCATCATCGCCATAATAGTCACACTTAACCCCAATTACCGGCCTAGTATTGTTGTACGTTCATTAAGCCGCTTGATTGTCCCCTTGCAAGTGGCGGCTACTTCTGCAAGCTCTTGGGTGGGCGGCCAGGTTTCCTTCTTTTGGGAAATGCGGCATCTGCAACAGGAGGTTTACTCGCTTAGAAGCCAAATTGGCTGGCTTGAAATAGAAAACCAGCGCCTGCAACTAGCCGGTGAAGAAAACCAGCGGCTTTTAGAATTACTTGATATTCACCAGCGCTATATAGAGCTACCGACTATAGGCGCACGCATAATAGCCCACGACCCGGCAGAATGGTACTACAGCTTCACCATAGACAGAGGTACCAACGACGGAATAGCCCGCAACATGGCAGTACTAGGCACCGGCGGCCTGGTCGGTATTGTGCAGGAGGTATACCCAACAAAATCACGGGTAACAGCCATTTTAGATATTCGTTTCGGCGTGGCGGTACGTAGCGTCCGTACGGAAGATCATGGAATGATTAGGGGCGATAGTACTTTAATGCAACAGGGTCTGGTACGTATGAACCGCATTAGCGCAACCGCGCAAATTATGGCGGGTGACGAAATTATAACTTCCGAAATAAGTATTTTCCCGCCAGGTATACGGGTGGGGACAGTAGTGGACGTACAGCCTACACCGGACGGTTTAACACAATTTGCCATCGTAAGCCCCGCGGCCAACGTCAGGCAACTTGAACATGTTTTGGTGGTAAACGAAATTTTTACGCCGGAAGCATTAAATGACGAAGAGTTAGAAGAGTGAGAATAAATAATGCGTATTGCTTGTATGGCCGCTTTAATTTTACTAAATTATGTATTACAATCAACGGTGCTGGTGCGCTTCTCAATTTTGGGCGTGGCGCCGGATACCGCTATTATATTTATTGTAAGCTACGGGCTACTGCGCGGGGATGTTGAAGGTGCGGTCTTCGGCCTCTTTGCGGGTTTAACACATGATATTTTTGGTAGCCCTTTTATAGGTTTATATGCTATGCTAGGTATGTTTACAGGATTTGTGGCCGGTAGACCCTTCAAAGACTATTTTAAGGACAATTATTTTTTGCCCTTTATGATAGTTGTGGTGGCTACCTTTGTTTATCAGTTATTGTATTTTTTCGCAAGCTTTTTAATTGCAAGCTTTATGTCTTGGGGTCGCTCAGACTTTCTGTTTTACTTTAGGACAATAATCTTGCCCAAGACGATATACACGGCCTCTGTAGCTATACCGCTTTACAGTTTGATGTTTGTTATTAATAGCCGTATAGAGGAATTTGAAAGTGGCAGACGCAGTCTGTTTAAGGAGTAACATAATGCGTGAGCTTATAGAAGATGCAAGTAAAATAGTTTTTAGGTTTCTAACAGATCGCGTTATCTGGATGCTTATAATAACGGCGGTCTTATTTACCATGCTTGCGGCAGAGCTATTTTATTTGCAGATAGTAATTTCAGATACCTTTGTGCGTGCCGCGCCCGTTACCAGAACGGTTGAACAAACTATCCCGGCGCCCAGGGGCAATATTTATGACCGCTTTGGCCGTCCGCTTACCGTTAATATTTCGGCCTATATAGTAACGATGGATCCTAGCGCGCCCATTTCTAACGAAGCGCTACTTGAACTTACCAGGATATTTGAACGCAACGGCGAAGATTTTGTAAACGACTTCCCCATGACGACAGAATGGCCTTACGAATTCACATTAGGCGGCAGTACACCAGAAATTCGTCAGCGGCGTGAATACCGCTGGAAAGCCGATATGTACGTGCCAGACCCGGAAAACGCTACAGCGGCGGAATCTTACCTATTTCTGCTAGAGCAGTTTAATATAGATCCGGAACTTTCCTCGGAAGATGCCCGGCGTATTTTGAATTTTAGATGTATGATATTTGAGCGGCGCTTTCGTCCGCAGATTTTTGTAATAGCTACAGATGTATCCTTAGCGACGGTGGCGGCTATTGAAGAACAGAACATATTCTTTGACGGCGTGGGCATAGAAATGAGTACCCTACGGGAATATCCGCAGGGCAAATATTTTTCACATATGATAGGATATACGGGCCGGGTTACCGCGGAAGATTTACTGCGCTTTCCGGATCAGGGTTATACGGACGATGACCATATAGGCAAAACTGGGCTAGAGCTTTCCATGGAATCGCGCTTACGCGGACAGGCCGGTACGCAGGTTATAGAGATAAACCCAGCCACAGGCCGCAGGGTCGGCGGCGGTATGCTACAAGTAACACCGCCTGTACCCGGCGAGAATATTTTCCTGACTTTAGATATAGAAATGCAGAGGCAGACCTATTATATTTTAAAGGATTACCTAACGAGAATGACCATAGGCCGCATACAGGGCGGCGATAACCGTGGCGGACGCGTTACCCACCAGATGATATTTAATAATTTTATCCGTGCCGGTTGGATACCGATTCGTGATATAATGGAGGCCGATGAGGAGAAAATGCCCTCCACCTATATATTGCGCCGCTATATTTTAGACCGCTTTCCGGAAGCTACCCCGCTACGTGAAGATAGAACGCAAATAGTTAATCTGCTAACCGAGGGCATAGATACCGGGCGTATTAGCCCGGCCACCATGTTTACAGCCATGGTAGAGCTTGAAATTTTGTCAGACTACAACGACTTTTCCACAAGGGCACGCGCCGGACGCCACACGCCCATCAACTTGATAGTAGAAAAGCTTGAACTGGGCGAACTTACCCCGCAAATGGTAAACGTTGACCCATCTACCGGCTCGGTAGTGGTGGTGTGTGTTCCTACAGGGGGAATTTTGGCGGCTGTGGCCTATCCATCATTCGATAATAACATGCTGGCTAACCGAATTGATGCGGATTACTACGCACGCATAAACGGCGACGACCCAACGCACCCCATGACCAACCGTCCTTTTGTAGAGGCCAGGGCGCCCGGCTCTACCTTCAAAATGATAACGGCGGCGGCGGGCTTAGAAACCGGGGTTATAACAGACCGCTCCACCATTCACGACAGAGTTACCTTTACCAGGGCAGGGCGGCCGCCCGCGCACTGCTGGCACCGCGGCGGGCACGGCAGTATAAACGTAGCGCAAGCCATAGCGGTTTCTTGCAACTATTTCTTTTATGAAACCTCCTTCCGGCTGGGAAGCAACACCCACGCTAGGATAGATACCCTTAATAGGTACATGGAATTTTTTGGCTTAAACCAGCGTGTGGGTGTGGAAATAGGTGAACTTGCCGATACCTTTGACCGTAGCCGAACCCCTAATATAATGTCCTCGCCTTCACTTAAGGAGTTTCAATATCTTAGCCGCAACGAGTTTGCGCCAAGAAGCCAATGGGACTGGTTTGACGGCGATACAATACGTACAGCCATAGGCCAGTCGCTAAATAACTACTCCTCTGCCATGATGGCCAGGTACATTGCGCAAATAGCCAATAGGGGCGAGCGCCTACAAATGCGTTTAGTGGACTCCGTAAAAAATTATAGGGGCGAGCTAGTCTATCAAAGAGTCCCTATGCCGGATAATATCGGCTTTAACCTATCCGATAGCACCTGGGACGCTATCCACGAGGGCATGAGGCAAGCTACGGAAGGCCACGGTACCGCGGTCAATATTTTTAGAGGCTTCCCGGTAAGAGTAGGCGGCAAAACCGGCACCGCCGAACAAGGCGAAGGGCGGCTATCCCACTCAAGCTTTGGCGGCTTTGCACCATTTGAAGATCCGCAAATTGCGGTTTATGTTACAATCCCCTTTGGCGATACACTGGTACTAACGGCATCTGCCACAAGGATTGCACGCTCTGTACTATATGCGTTCCTGGTGCCCGAAACTAGTATAGAGCGCCCGATAGCTACAAACAGCATAGTAAGGTAAGGTGATAATATGCAAGCGAAACTAGCACATCACAACGCGGTAATACTAAAAGGACGTAAGGACGGGATCACCATATCCCTAGATTCCACCATGCCATTCGAGGAACTGCTTGAACATTTTCAAAAGCGAGTAATTGATACCAGACAATTTTTTGAAGGCGCACAATCTAACGTATCTTTCAAAGGCCGCAATCTTTCAGAGGAAGAAGAAAAAACTCTGCTGGATATAATAACAAAAGAAACTACTCTTGATGTCCCCTTTGTGGAAGAGGACGGTTTTAGCCTGGTAAGACCCATAAACCCATACTTTGTTGCCGATACAGCGCCCCAACACCTGCCGCAAAGCTCCCATCTTACCTCTTTTCATCAAGGTGGCTTGCGTTCCGGGCAGTCAATACGGTTCAGCGGCTCGGTGGTGGTTATAGGGGATGTTAATCCCGGTAGCGAAATTATTGCGGAAGGTAACGTTATAGTGCTTGGCGCACTACGCGGCATGGTTCACGCCGGTTGCACGGGTAACGAAGATTGCTTTGTGTCCGGCCTGGTCTTTTGGCCTACCCAGCTTCGTATAGCCAACATAATAACGCATATCCCCACCGATAAGAAGAAAAAAGAGCCAGCCTGCGCATATATACAAGACGGCCAGGTTTTTATAGCGCCTTTAACAAATACATAAGGAGGAAGGATTTATGAGCGAAGTTTACGTAATAACATCCGGGAAAGGGGGGGTCGGCAAAACCACCACCACCGCAAATTTAGGGGTGGGGCTGGCAGTGCATGACAAACGAGTGGTATTAGTGGACGCAGATATAGGGCTTCGCAACCTGGACGTTGTAATGGGGCTAGAAAACCGTATAGTCTACGACATCGTAGATGTAATAGAGGGCAACTGCCGTTTAAAGCAGGCTTTAATAAAGGACAAGCGTTATAACAATCTATGTCTGTTACCGGCGGCGCAGACCAAGGATAAAGACGCAATAAATCCGGAACAAATGCAAAAGCTATGCGACGCCTTGCGGGAAGAGTTTGACTATGTATTTTTAGATTGCCCGGCGGGTATAGAGCAGGGCTTCAAGAACGCGATAGCCGGTGCGGATAAAGCAATAGTGGTGACAACGCCAGAGGTATCGGCAGTGCGCGACGCGGATAGAATAGTAGGGCTACTGGAAGCATCGGAGATAGGAAGCCCGTTACTAATCTTGAACAGAATACGTGTTGACATGGTAAAACGCGGTGATATGATGGCCTTAGAGGACGTTACCGAAATTTTGGCCATAGATGTGCTGGGTATAGTGCCGGACGATGAAAGCATAGTGGTATCCACCAACCGAGGCGAGCCTTGTGTAACAGACCAGGAATCTCGTGCGGGTCAAGCTTTCCGCAACATTAGCAGACGCATAATGGGCGAGACGGTTCCTCTTATGGATTTGAACGCAGATGCGGGCTTCATGTCAAGGTTGAAGAAGATGTTTAAGCTATAAGGCGGGGAGTGTGAGAATATGAATATTTTAGATTTCTTAAAACCAAAACCGCAACCGCGGGACATAGCCAGAGAGCGCTTAAAGCTTGTACTAATACACGACCGTTCCAGCTGCTCCCCGCAGATGCTTGAGATGCTTAAAACTGACATTATTAAGGTTATCTCAAATTATATGGATATTGAAGAAAACGAAATGGATATTCAAATATCTGAGGGCGAATTATTTGCTAACATTCCAATAAGGAGTATGCGGAAGGTGCCTAAAAGCTTATGAGTTTAAGTCTAAATAAAATATGGCGAGATTTACGGGCTTTTGATTATCTGCTGGCTATTTTAGTGACTGTTTTATCTGTTGTTGGCGTTATGATGATCCATAGCGTGGCGGCTATGCTGCCTATTTATGCCGCTTTACCGGGTCAACAGCAGTTGCATGTAATAACCGGTGTTATAATTATGCTAGTTATGGCCTTTATAGATTATCGCTTTATTGCCCGGCTTTATGTGCCAATTTTTATGGTCTGTATGATGCTACTTATTATAGTATTAATAATAGGCCCAGACGACATAACACGTACCGCCAGGTGGATAAGAATTGCACTGCCCGGCGGCCACGATTTAAGTATACAGCCATCAGAGATTGCTAAAATTTGCCTGATAATTTTTCTTGCGACCTTTATAGATAGGCGCGATAATATTAACCATCCGCTAAGCTTACCCGCCTATCTGATACTGGCGGCAACCCCGGTTATTATGGTAGGTATACAGCCTTCGCTTTCTGCAAGTATGGTACTATTAGCCATTGCGCTTACTATATTATTTTTGGGCGGGCTGTATTTACGGACGATAATAATAAGCGCGGTATTAACTCTGCCGGTGATGGTTATTTTATATTTTGATATGTTACGTCAGCAGCCCCTATTTATTACGCAGATATTGGAACCGCGCCAATGGCAACGTATCCAGACCTTTTTATACCCGGTGGCCGGTTCCGGCGAGGCTATGCAGATAGAGCAAAGCCTATTTGCCATAGGAAGCGGCGGTCTGTACGGCCTAGGCTTTATGAATAATCAAACCTGGGTAATACACGGGCATAACGATTTTGTATTTGCCGTAGCGGCAGAGCAGTTTGGCTTTGTGGGCAGTATGGGTTTACTGGCGGTAATAGGTACAGTTATAGTAAAATGTTTTTTAGTAGCCTACCGAGCCGAGGATAGGCTAGGGCGTTTAATAGCGGGCGGCGTAGCCGGAATGTTATTATTTGAGGCCTTTGTGAATGTGGGAGTTGTTACTGCCTTATTGCCTAATACGGGAATGCCCTTTCCCTTTATGTCGTACGGCGGCACGCATATGTGGGTACACATGGCGGCTATAGGGCTAGTATTGAATGTAAGTTTAAACCGAGCGCGGACAAAATACGAAGAAGAGGATGGTTAAAAATGAATGTGGCGCTATTGGCACATGACAACAAAAAAAAGCTTATGGAGAATCTATGCGTGGCCTACCGGCATATTTTAAGCCGCCACAAGCTATTTGCGACAGGAACAACAGGCCAAATGATAGAACAGGCCGTGAATTTACCTGTGCAAAAATATCTATCAGGCCATTTAGGCGGGGAAGAGCAAATGGGCTCGCAGATTGCCCATAACGATATTGATTTAGTGATCTTCTTGCGTGACCCGGCCTATAAAAAGCAGTATAAGCAGGAAATAAACTCAGTATTAAGGCTATGCGATGTGCATAACATTCCTTTGGCCAGCAATTTAGCCACAGCCGAAGCCTTGTTGCAAGCCTTGGATAGGGGAGATTTGGACTGGCGGGATATAGTACGCCATTAGGCAGGAGGTTTTCACAGGTGTATCTGCTAACAAGTAAGCAAATGCGCGAGCTAGAAGAACGCGCCATAAAGGATCTTTCGATCCCATCCTTGCTATTGATGGAGAATGCCGCGATGCAGACCGTCAAGCATGTGATGGGATTTTCTAAAGTAGCGGTATTTTGCGGACACGGAAATAACGGCGGGGATGGTTTTGCGATAGCAAGATTATTACATGTAAAGGGTCACAATGTATCTGTAAGCATAGTAGGCGACGAACGAAAGATAAAAGGCGACGCCCTAACAAATTTGAAAATAGTCCAAAAGCTAGGCCTAATAAAGCCCGTAACCGAAGCAGACATAATAATAGATGCTATTTTCGGAACAGGTTTTAGGGGCGCTATAACGGATGAAGAAACCATAAAAGCCATAGAGTTTATGAACAACAGCCCGGCTCCGGTAATAGCAGTAGACATCCCAACAGGAGTAGAGGCCGATACCGGAAAGGTAGCCAATGTGGCAGTACGCGCCAATACCACCGTAAGCTTTGCCGTAGCTAAGCTGGGGCATATTCTACACCCAGGCACGGAGTACTGCGGCAAGTTAATAGTAGAAGATATTTCGGTTCTTGTAGAAAACGATAATTATATAGAGATGCTGGACAATTTGAGGCTTCCGCCACGCCCGGCACGAAGCAACAAGGGAACCCACGGCCGTGTATGCGTAATAGCAGGCTGTAGCGACATGCCAGGAGCGGCGGCGCTATGTAGCAAAGCCGCATACAAAGCCGGGGCGGGTTTAGTACACGCTTGCGTAGAGCCAGAGGTAGCAAGGGTAATACGCACAGGCGCATACGAGGTAATAACAAGCACTATAGAAAATGTAGACGAAGCCATTAGTTTAGCCCGAGTAATAGCCCTAGGCCCAGGAATAGGCCGTGGGGAATCCGCCCAAAATCTTGTAAGAAAAGTACTAACACAAAGCGACAAACCCATGGTAGTAGATGCCGATGCGCTTATAGCTATAGCGGCAGATAAATCTGTACTACACAAACTAAAAGCCCCTTGCATAATAACTCCGCACCCGGGGGAAATGGCGGCTTTATGCGGCCTTACTATAAAGGAAGTAGTGGATGATTTAATAAACGTAGCAAGCTCATTTGCAAAGGAATACGGCGTGGTGACACTATTAAAAGACGCCAGGACAGTAATAGCCTCGCCGGATGGCCGGGTGTTTATAAACCCAACCGGAACGCCGGCGCTGGCAAAAGCGGGCTCTGGGGATGTGTTGACTGGGATTATTGCGGCGTTTATGGCGCAAGGTTTTGAAGATGCGGCGGTATTGGGTGCATATGTTCACGGCAAGGCCGGAGAGCTTGCCGCTGAGGCTCTGTCGGTTTATGGGGTTACTGCTAGTGATGTTATTGATTATGTGCCGAAGGCTATGACATGCGCAATTTAAACTGCTTTATATGAATTAAAATTGTTGGGTTCTGGTATTGGTATGCCGTCCTCTAAACAGGCCGTAAACCAACATTTTTTTGCGTCCTCTATCATTTCCCAGCCTTCTTCTATGGTTTCGGCACAAGTGATGCAACCTAGTAGATCGGGGCAGTGTAGGGCGTAGCCCCCTTCTTCCATATCCGGGATAATTTCAACTCTATAGCCTAGGCTCATGTAATAATCTAAATCTTTATTCATTTATTATACCTCCCTTTCATGCTTCTTTATTGCATCTTTTACCAATTTTATATACACCTTATTCATAGGAAATGCCTTAGGTAATGATATTGGCTTTTTGCCTTCTTTTCTAAAGACATAATGGCTACTGCCGCCCTTGGGCTGGCTCTGAATATAGCCTATACGAATTAAAGCCTTCGCCAAATCATCAAAGCGCAAATTTCGGTTTAGCTTTAGTATTTCTACAATTAATTTATCCCACCTGCTCAAGAAGCTCACCCAAATGTCATTATATAATGAGGTCTTATATGGCGTCAATTGCCTTAAATGATAAAAAGAAAGGCCAAGCGGTTACTCTCCGTAACCACTTGACCTAATTTTTCATTCTTAGCTAACACTATCAATATAAACACAAAGATCAATCAATTTCGTCGAATATCCCCACTCGTTATCATACCATGTTACAAGCTTAACAAAGTTATCGTCAAGGGCAATACCTGCTTTAGCGTCAAATACTGAGGTACAGCTTTCGCCGATAAAGTCGCTTGATACAACCTCATCTTCTGTGTAGCCCAAAATACCTTTTAGCTCGCCTTCGGAAGCAGCTTTTACCACCGCTTTAATTTCGTCATAACTAGCTGGCTTTTTAAGCTGAACAGTTAAGTCTACCACAGAAACGTCTACAGTCGGTACACGGAAAGACATACCTGTTAATTTTCCTTTAAGGGAAGGGATAACCAGGCCAACAGCCCTTGCGGCGCCTGTAGAGGACGGAATAATATTAGCCGAAGCCGCACGGCCTCCGCGCCAGTCTTTAGCAGATGGGCCGTCCACGGTTTTTTGTGTAGCAGTAATCGCGTGGATAGTACTCATCAGACCTTTTTCGATACCGAATTTGTCGTGAATTACTTTCGCCAGCGGTGCTAGGCAGTTTGTTGTACAGGAGGCGTTTGAGACGATATTTTGACTACTTTTGTATTCTTTGTGATTAACGCCCATAACAAAGGTTGGTGTGTCGTTGTCTTTTGCCGGTGCGCTCATGATAACTTTTTTTGCGCCGCCGTCAAGATAAGCCTTTGCAGACTCTTGGGTTAGGAATATGCCGGTACATTCCAGAACATAATCAGCACCATCTTTACCCCATGTTACATTTGCTGGATCTCTTTCAGCATGGACATTTACTGCCTTGCCGTTTACTACCAGCTTGCCGTCTTTTTTCTCGATAGTTCCTTTAAAACGACCGTGTACTGTGTCGTAGCGGAGCATGTACATCATGTACTCCAAATCTGTAAAGGGGTCGTTGATTGATACTACCTGCACATTGTCCTGTTCCAAAGCGTAACGAAACGCCAGGCGACCAATGCGGCCAAAGCCGTTAATTCCAATTTTAACCATCCAAAATCCTCCTATTAATTGATCTTATTTTCCAGGGATTAGTATAGCATAGTTTGCTGGGCTGTGCAAAGGTCTAGTCGATGGCTTTGTGTTTATAAAATATTTGCGAAATAATTCTTCCGTACTCTATTTCCGAATCTGCCAGGATAAGATGCCAGGCCTTGCAATTTTCAGCAAAATATGCTATTTTATTGTCGGATTGGGCGATCTTTTGAAGGGGAACATCACCGGCACTCATGTCTAAGCATGAGGAGGTGATAGTTATGCCGTACGTACTTATTTCGTTGTTAGTAAATATTATCAGTTCGTTTGCTGTAAAGCTTATTGACTGGATTATTGAACGCATGAAAAAAGGGGGCCCCCGCCGAAGGTAACCCCACCCTTTTAAACGGTTGGCTTATGTCAGCCGTTTAATTGTTTTTATTATACACTTAGTTTAGTCATTTGTAAATATCTTTTTATAAACTCCCTTTTTCCGAATCTGCCAGGATAAAACGCCAGGCCTTGCAATTTTTAGTAAAATATGCTATTTTATTGTCGGATTGGGCGATCTTTTGAAGGGGAACATCACCGGCACTCATGTCTAAGCATGAGGAGGTGATAGTTATGCCGTACGTACTTATTTCGTTGTTAGTAAATATTATCAGTTCGTTTGCTGTAAAGCTTATTGACTGGATTATTGAACGCATGAAAAAAGGGGCCCCCCGACAAAGGTAACCCCACCCTCTTAAACGGTTGGCTTATGTCAGCCGTTTAATTGTTTTTATTATACACCTAGTTTAATCATTTGTAAAGTTTTTAACAAAACCCCCAGGCCATACAGCCCGGGGGTTTGCTTGTTGCATTATGTCACTCATTTTTGTCATTCTGTCGCTTCACCAGTTGTCATTTCGTCATCTACTATACTGTCATTTTATTATTTTGTCAAACTCAGCTTATTGAGGGATAACCATAACTGTGAAGTTACCTGGTCCACCAGCTGGGTTGAACTGTACAGTTGCCACGCCCAATTCTTGGAAGAAGCGGATTGGCACCATGAATCTGCCGTTGTTGGCGTTGATTCTTGCATTTACTGGGTTATTGATAGCGTCCAGCATTTGCATTGGTTGGCCGTTTACCATAACAGTTGGAGAACCTTCTGTGAATACGATAGTTCTGCCATCTGTGGTAACGAATGTACCAGTTCTTGCTGTTGAATCGAAAGTGGCGTTTGGCCAGCCAAGGATGTCTCTTACTATAGCCATAGGCATAAATGCTGTGGCGAAGTCAGGATCGGCTGTTGGAACCATTTCGATTGTTGGGAAGATTGGTTGCTCGTGTGCAAGGCTTGTGTTAAACGGAGTGTTTTGACGCACTTCGCGTGGGCCTATAGTTACCGCTACTGGAGGTGCAGGAGCCTCACCAGGTGCGCCTAAGTGAGCAACATCTGTACCATCGAAGCTAAATGCAGGTTGTGCATATGGATCTACGTCAAACCAACCGTGAGGTACGCCGTGTCCGAGAATACCGAACAAGCCAAGACCTTGTATCCAGTTGAAACGTGACCAGTTGTTAGCAACCGCATCACCAGCTACGATAATGTTATAAGCTTGGCCAGGAATTACTTGACCGCTTATGGAAACATCTCTAAAGATAAGTTGTGTATCTGCATAAGCAAATCCACGGATTACTTGTACTGCTACACCATGGCTATCGCGGCGTGGAGCAGACAGTTCTAGGTTAGGAGCACCAATTACGTCTACACGGCCTGCATCAATAGATACATGGTCAGCTGCACCCCAGCTACGGGAGATGCCGCCTTCTACGCCAAGCCAGATAATGTCGCCAGCGGATAGAGAGGTGTCATCTGTAAGAGTTACGGTAATATCTTCAAGACTTACACCGCGAATGTGGTTGAAGGCTGCAATATCAGAGTCATCAATCACTACGGAAGTTGTGTCTACAGAGATTGGATCCCATACAAGTGCTGCATCATCTTCAGCTTCAAACGGTGCAAAAGATGAACCTGTTTCTACTCTTACTTCAATTACATCTGTGCCAAAGTATGCTTCAAAACCAGGCTTAATGCTGATGTAGAATTGAGCAGTAATAGACGCAGGGGTGTAGCGTGGTGAAGTAAATTCTGGACGTACTGTTAATGTGTTTTGGATAATGCGGGCGTTCAGGAAGTTACCGATACCGGTTGTTCTTCCGTCAAACCATACAAAACCATCATCATCATTAAATCCGCCAGTGAAGTGAGAATCATTTGCCCAAAGTTCTGCACCTAACACTTGAACACCTTCTGGGAAGATAAAGTGTATTGGTACGTTACTTAACATAGCACCAGGAGCGATTTCTCTAAGCACCATACGGGCTGTCATGTGATATTCTTCTTCTGGAAGCACTACGCTTGCTGGCATAACGCCGGCTGCGTTAAAGAATGAGCCAGTATCCCAGTTAGCAGGTTCCCATTCACGCATACCAGAGCGAAGAGGGAAGTCAGCAAGATCGTCATCTGCATGACGCTCAAATACTAAGCCGAGGTCACCAAAGTTTGCTACTGTTATTTCGTTGTCATCAATAAAAGGATCGCCAACCCAGCCTTGACCTGTCCAACCAGGTACCCAGTGCCATACAAGTCTCCAAAGACCCTCAGCAGGGGCAACAGTGTCAGCAGCTACTGGAGTTCCATCTTGTTGCACCCAAGAACCGGCAGTAGTGAATACATGCTCTTGTGCTAAATGTGCATTAGTAGGAACAGGAGGAAGCTCTCTTTGAAGTTGTGGGAAAGCACCGAAGAGTGCGTTACGTGTTTGCACTGGGGATACACGGTTAGCAGCGCCAGCTGCAGCTTGGGAATATCTAAGTACATCCCAGTTCCAGCTACCGCCTTGGCCGCCTTGTCCGCCAAGGAAAGCATGGTACACACGTACGTCTACTCTAACTTCTTCTGCACGAGCGCGGCTGCTTGCTTGTACTTCAAGTCCATTAAGTTGGAACCAAGCTGTTTGCGCTCTTTGGTCGTTATTTACGTTTACTACTGTGTAAATAATGTTGTTGCCTTCGCGGGCTCTGTTAGAAGGTTCGCGCCAAATTCTGTTTTGTCCAGTTGGCAAGGTAGCATCAAGATTAGTACCTGCTTGGAAAGATACAGTTATATCGTCGTTATTACCTGCCCAATAGAAGCCAGGTGTTACGATTTCAGAACGTACCATAATGTTGTGTCTGCCACCCGCTGCAACACCAGGAGCTGCGAAAGCACCATGGGCTGCTTCACCAACACGGATACCATCACTAACTAAAGCAGATGAATAACCGTGGAAGTGACGGATGTCACCAGGGCGTGTGATGTTTAATCTTCTTTCAAGTACTTCTGTCAATACCAAAGATGGATGCACATTAGCAACACCAGTCCAAGGATTAATCGCGATGGACACAGGGTTATCGTTAGCGCCGCCTCTTGTCACATACTCAATAGGAAGCATACCTTGCAGAGGTGTTGTAACAAGGTGTGCTTGTGTCCATGCTACGTCTGTTATCAACCTAAATGCATGAAGGTGAGCAACAGTTCTACCTGTTGTACCAGGAGCATTAGTTTCGATAGCTATAAGCATAGCTGGGCTACCTTGTACAAGTTGGAAAGCTGCTATACGGCCTTGTGACCAAGCAGTTCCAAGCTGGTCAGCAACCAAGGCTGCAGAAGTTGCGTTAGTCTGTTGAGGAAGCAAAGAACCAGGTGTAGAGTTACCTAATAAAGGAAAATTAATGTAATGAGCTAACCAGTGAGCGTTGCTCATTGTCAAGGTAGCTCTTACATGGTCTGGCTCAGTTAGAGGCACAGTGCGATGGTTAAAGATAGTAGAGCTTACAAGCATATGCCTAAGGTTACCGATAGGAGCATCAACATAATCAGCTTGTGCTGTGTATGCGTTACCCAAACCGGCTTGGTCATTGATAGTCATGGCGGCAGCAAGTTGAGATGATGAAAGGCCAAATGTATCAATAATACCAGGGTTATTTAAAACAAAACTTTCAACTGAAGTACCCAAAAGGGAAGCACGGAACGCAGCAATTGTTCCTGGGCGTGCAACTAAGGTACCGTTTGCCATATGTCTTACAGTCGGGCCAGCAGTAGGTTCTACCCTAACACCAGTATTTGAACCTGGTGGCAAAATAGTAGCCGGTACGTTCGCCGCTACAGACATCGGCAGTAATGAAAATACCATTACAAATGCCAATAATAAAGCGATTTTTCTCCTCAAATTTTGTATCCAGTTTCCCAGGATAAAAAGGTCTTATCCAGCGCTTGCCCATAGTATTTCATTAAGTTAAAACTTTCTATGTACAAAGCGGTAGGTACTAAGCCGAAGCCAACAATTTCCCAGCAACGCGCCTTTCCTCTACAGAAACCGGTACCTCCTTTCTTCTTTTAAAGAATGTCATAATTATCAGGCTTAACCTTTACCACTCGCCGCATACGAGCTTTTATCCCGGCTGTTTTGTAACAATCCACCCCTCTTTTATATTGACAAAACCTCACGAAGGTTCTACCACCTTGCGAGTTTCTACCTATATAATTACAGGAACTTGTGCTACGCCGGGCGGCCGGGCGTGTTATATGCCCCGCTTGCCCTAGAGCTTTAGATAGAGTTACTATCCTAGCTTCGGAGTTAGTATAGATTAGTGGAGGGGGGAAGTCAATAGCTTGGAGGGAATTGTAACTTTGATGTAATATTGGGGATGTTTTGTTGGTTGACAGCGGGGGTGGCGGTGGGTATAATGGGGGTAATTAAAAGCCGAATGGACGCGTTAGCGCCCACCGGGGATTTAAAGGGCGCTACTCTTGTTCGGGAGGGCCCTTTTCTTTTTTCTCGCGTTCGGTAATCTCGTCGATAAGGCATTCTATGTAAGCCACCGCGATTATACCTAGTAACAAAGAAAGAAGCTGGTACATCCGTTTCACCTCCCCATGTTTTGACATGGGTTCGGTTACTTCCCGCGTAAGAGAGTTTCCAGTATCCAATGGTAGAATAGCATGAGGGCACGGGGATTGCAAATTAATTGGCGGATTTGTAATTATTATGTAGTGTTTGGGGAGGGTTGCTGGTTGACATGGGAGTGGGCTGTGGGTATAATGGGGGTGGACTTAAAGAGCTCTACTCTTGCTGGGAGGAGCTTTTTAAAACAAAAGGGGCAGATTCCTCTACCCCCAATGTTAGTCAAAGGGCCGTTACTCTTGGTTGGAGGGGCCCTTCTTCTTTTTCTTGCGTTCAGCAAACCAGTCAATGACGCGCACTATGTAAGCGCTTAGTATGCTTATTAACAAGGAAAGAAAAAAGTAAGGCATCCGTTTCACCTCCTCCATGTTTTGACATGGATTCAGTTACTTCCAGCACAAGAGCATGTCCAGTGTCCGAAGGTAGGATAGCATGGGGGCGTGGGGATTGCAAATTAATGGGCGGGTTTGTAATTGTTATGTAGTGTTTGGGGATATTTGTTACGGTGAGATGGTTGACAGTGGTTGGGGAAGTGGGAAATGCGGAAAGTCTCCCCAATGTTAAGGGAGACCCTCTCTAAGAACGGCCTCAACTGGCCTAACTGGTGCAATTGCTATAAATGGTCTCAACTGACCTGCTTCATTCTATGCTACACGCCCTTGTTTGTCAACTCTTTTTCCAGAGCTTCAAGTTTTGCCTGTAGACTTTTATTATGTCCTTCCAGCTTTTCTTTATCCTCCCGCAAATTTTCAATTTCGTTTGCACGATTAACAAACTCTTTTTCATAATTAGGAAAGTTGACAGAAAACAGATGTTTCTTTATTGATTCCAGCGCATCGGCATTGATAGGAGGGAGGGCTTTAATTATTCTACCTAAAGAAATAAATTTTGCATCGTTCAGTAATAAAGTACAATTTTTAGAAAATCCTTCGGTCTTATTTCCCCTTCGTAGCCAGTAGTTACCACTCCTGTTGTCTGCTGGATGAAATGCCTTGGCGAACATGTTGACATTGGAGGTTGTCGGAATAACAAATACTTTATCTCTATAAACGCGTACACATAAAGAAAAATGTATATATGCACACTCGCCTTTATAGGCTTTCCCGAAATCAGTTATGAAAATATTCCCTTCCCCAATTGGGTCTCTATACGTATCGACATTTTTTCTTCGCATCCAGTTGTTATCCGACAGCAAAACATTAGTAGCACTGTAGTTATTGTTTGTGCGAACAAGCTCTTCAAAATTATCTTGATAATCTAGCAAGGCAATCATTATATCCAAGGAATCTTCGGCATTTGTTGTTTTATTTACATTTGTGTTTTTCGATAAAGACTGTAACTTACTGTGATTTAACCGCTTCATTTGTCCACATCCCTCGAGCAGATTATATCTACTTTACCATAGTCAGAGACGTTTTTCAATATTTCGACACGAACATATGTATTGTTCGAGGATGCGCCGCTAACTTCTTTAAATCCGCCGGGCAGGAGATGGGGCTAATAACTTTTTTCGTAGGTAAATCGCCTGTTTGAGCAAGCAGGGCGCCAGCGGTGCCCGGCCTTGCGAGTTGCGATTTGCCGTAGAAAAAAATTATTAGCCCCATCTCCGGTCGTCAGATACTACGCCAAGCCCAATTTATTTATTACTTCATTTACATAATCTTCCCCAAGCTTCATTTTTTCCGCTATCTGCTTTACGGAAAGGTTTAGCTCAGTAAAGTATAATTCGATCTTGCCTTTTTCTACGCCTTTTTCTAGGCCTTCTTCCCTACCTTCTTCCCAGCTATCTTCCCTCAACTGATCTTCATAAGTATACGTTTCAACAAACATATCCACGCACTCCTCTCTACTCCATATATCCGCTAAATAACCTTTTTCAAGACTCTTTTCTACAGCAATGTTATATGCTTCATATCGCGTTTTGCCTTGCTTTTTACTCTCTTCAAATACCTTCGCAAAATATGCATAGCCAGATAAAGCATTCTGCGTATCTTCTGCTCTTTCTTTTGGTAAATTATCGAAACTAATGTCAAGTACTTGCGCTGTTGCTTTTACGTCACTTTTTAAAAAATATACCATCTTAGCAGAAGAGCTTGCAATAAAAATAATAACCTACTAAACCTGTATGTTTAGTAGGTTATTATTATATACTAAATCTCACGCATCATTATCAACCGGCATCCAAAATAATAATATCCAACATAGTCATAAAATCACCCATAGTTAAAGCCTCAGTAGGCCGTGCCGCGCCGTCTATAAAGCCTAACTCCACAGCCTTCAACAAGGCCGCTCTATTCGCTGGGCTGGCATTAGCTATATCAGCGGGGCCATTATCGCCGCTAAGTTGTACTGTGCGCCCTATCCGGCGCTCGTACAGTGTCACTAAAGCCGCAATACCCGCCTCGCGTGTTACTAGCTGACTAGGCACAAATATCCGCGCCCTGGCCAAGGAGTTTGCATCCGCCTGGCTTAATGGGCCGTAAATAGCCACTGTCGGCCTGCCCATTGCCACTGCCGCTATCATATTATTAAAGGCCAAACCGGAAACTTGCTCGCTTGGGTCAAAGCTTGGCATATCGGTAATAGCTATGCTTGCGTTTACCCGCATAAATGCATCTCTGGAAGGATGCATCGGCATGACAGATTCCGGTGCCGCTTGCGCTATGGCCGCAAAGTTGCCGCTACGGCTGGTATTAAATATCATCTCGCCGCTTACTGGCGAATGCGTGGCCGCTACTCTCTGCCAGCCGCCTGTCCATACGGTAGACTCGTACAGCGCTACGTTATAATCCATCAACATCGCCTGGCCGTCTAGGGTAAAGGCTAATTCCAGCGGTTGGGCAAAGTTTTCAAAGTTAATTGTTCTTGTAGGCGTAGCTACTTGCGCTCTTATCTGGCGCGGAACAGATGCGTAACTGCTACCGGTAGTCAGTGCCGGTACGCTGGCGTCAGAATTTATCATTAGCCGCGCAACGGTATCTGCGCCTATGCCGTCCATCGCAAGAGCCTCTGCCGTGGCAAGGCTACCCGGCGCGAAAGTTACACGCACATTGCCCATGGTGACTTCTAGGGCTATCTGCCGTTCGTGGAAAGCACGCAATATGGAATACGGCATTTCTACCACGGAGTTTGCTACCGGACGGTTGTTATAGCCGCTTAAATCAAGCCGGTAGGTGAACACCCGCTGCTGAACCAAGCGCGAGATAAAGCGCTGGTCTACGTTTTGGTCGCGCATTCCTGTTGCGTCTATCTGATTTGTACGGAAGCGGAAGGTCAGCGTACTTGTAGCCCGGTCGTAAATCAGCTCCCAGTCGCGGCTTGGTAGCGGGAACATGTCGGCGTTTACATCGCCGTCATATTCGTCGTCCGTCATTCCTGTAAAGAATGAGAAAATTTCGCTCCATATAGACTCTGCCCGGCGCATTTGCCCCGGTACGTTAGGCGAGCTGTCCGGCGGCGCCAAAGATGGTAGGATTATCTCAATTTCGTCCAGGAATTCTTCATTATCTGCCAAATGCATACGGTAGCTGTACGAACGTAAAATTTCGCGAGGGCCGCCGCCGCGGGTTACTGTCAGGATAGTGCTTACACGCACATAGTAACGGCGGTTAGGAACAAGCTCGTCAAACAGCACCAGGTAAGAGGCCGGTATGCCCGCGGCATCTAGCCATTCTGCCACGCCGTCCCTAACATCGGCGCCGGTTGCCCTTGGCCCCGCTTGCTCGTTGTTAAGGTCGGCAAATATTCTCATAAACTCTAAAATTAGC
>Ga0209755_10003305_pt1 | contig 20410 bp, 21 predicted proteins | sample TergutCo191P1_FD_187301 | JGI IMG/M metagenome (GOLD analysis project Ga0209755, IMG submission 187301) | Cornitermes sp. P1 segment gut microbial communities from Petit-Saut dam, French Guiana - Co191P1 (SPAdes) (version 2) | ecosystem: Host-associated > Arthropoda: Insects > Digestive system...
AAATTTTTATATAAACCTCTAAGGGCTTATTTATTTCGCTCCCTCAACACGGCTGTTAATCTCACCGAGGAGCTGATTCCTCAGCTTGTTATGCTTGGAATTAGAATAATTCAAGTTTCCAGGCTTTGCTTTCGCATTTGCGGCAAAATTGGGGGAATATTCGGTATAAGTAGACGCTCCTGTTGCTTCTGCATATGCACGGCTTTCATCGGTTTTAGCCTGTGCATTCATAATTGCTAGGGGTGAAGGGACATTTGTTTCTGACATTCTTTTTGCGAATAGTATTATATAATCAAGAACATTCATTTTCATATCTATCGTAAATGCTCCTTCTTCCAGATGCGTTGATTCGGTTTTAGACTTCATGTGAATTCTAAAAAACGAGTAATATTCCGCTGTACGGTTATCGCCTTCTTCCACTTCTGCGCTGTCAATATCCTTGTAAAAGAAAGATTCAAGCGCATAACTCTTTTTATTGATCGGCTGAGAAATAACCGCAACCCTTTTATTTGTTATAACAAAAGTGGAATGATACCATTTCTTAGCATCTGAAGGAAACCTTCTAGCTATTCTGACATTACCAGGGTTTACATAAACGACACTTTCTCCGTCTTTCAGTTCCAACGAAGTTTCTTTCTTCGTTCCTTCATCAAATTTTACTGTAGCCATAATCTTCTCTCCTAAAAATTTATATACAACCCACAAGGGTTCATTTACATAATAAAAATTAAGATTTTCTACCACGAACTTACTTTACGACAACCAAGTGCAGATTCAGTTTTGATCGTGGTAAAATTCTTCTCTTTTCTACTACTGTTTGGTGAAGGTCATTGGAATACCCTGATTTGTCCATGTAAACTTATCGCCTTCAATGGAATACTTTACGGTTTGCGGTACCGTCCCTGCCCATGTTATGGTCATTTCATCGCTCTTTGTGGAAAAAGTGCCTTCCATTTCGTAGCCACCTGTAAGCATAGTTATATTTTTGCTTGAGAAGGTGAGGGTTATGCTTGCACCGTCAGCCTTATATGTACCGCTTAATTTTCCACCTCCGCCTCCGCCGCAAGAAACCACTGCCATTCCGATTATTGCTACAATGGCGATAATCCCCAAAAGTCTGCTTAAGTTTTTCATAGAAAACTCCTTAAATTTGGCGTTTTGTGTCCGCTTGACAATATATACAGCCCATACGGGTAAGTATTACCTTTGTTAATCTGACAATTTTCTTAATTTTACATAGCATATTGCTATGTACATAACATACAGTAACTAATAAATAGCTTATAGTCAAGTGTAAAATAGTAAAATACCCATCTTAAATGTTTGTTTTTGGACTTTTTTGCTGGGTTTTAATGCTTGGTTGGTGAAAATGACGGATATTCGCCTTGTTTTGGCTGAAAACATGAAAAAGTACCGCAAATTACATAAGATTTCTCAAGAGAAATTGGCGGAAAAAATAAGTACAGCTCCTAATTATATTGCTCAAATAGAAGTGGGTAAAAGGTTTCCTTCGGCTAGTATGTTAGTACGTATTGCAATGGCTCTTAATATTGATACGCCAGAACTTTTTACTACTGGCTCTGTTACTTTTATAAATAATAATAATAAATCAATAGAGCGTATGTATCAAGAAATTATGTTAGAGTTTAAGCAATTTGAATATGTTTATAAACAATTTGAAAAATCTATTTCAGAAAAAATAAAACAGTTGCAATAGTTATTTATTGTAATATTAATTTAAAATTATATAATATATTATATGAATAATTGGTAGGTGCAAACGGCATATAACGAAGTTGGCGAAAACCCTAAAGTTGCACCTTTAAAAATGATCATTCATCTAGTTTATATTATTTCATAATAACTGCCTTGATGTTTTTTACATTTCTTTTTTAGTTTTGCTATATCATTGGAAAATTCATCTATATCCTGATACATTTTTGATTTATTTGAGATTCCTGCAATAGAAATACTTGCAAGGGGAAAACTGTCTTTTACGCCATAACGATTTCTGGAAATGAAATAGCCGTTTTTTACATCTTCTTCGCGGTAAAATGAATCAATGCTTAACGAAAACTCTTCTATTATGGCTTTACAAAAATCTTCACAATCGTGATAATCGCAAATAGTAATAAAATCATCACCGCCTATATGTCCGATAAATTCATTCTTTATTGCGTGTTTTTTCATCATTTTTGCTGTAAACCCAAGAAGTTTATCTCCGTTTTGAAAGCCATATGCGTCATTATACGCTTTGAAATTGTCAAGATCAAAATATAAAATACAATAAGGTTGTTCGCCGAAAATACGGCTGGATATTTCTTTTTCAATAAGCAGGTTACCAGGTAATCCTGTTAAAGGATTTGAATGTATTGCTATTTCAATATCAACTTTAGTGCATGAATCAAGTAATTCCTTTACAGTTACAATACCTGAATATTTTCCGTCTTTTTCGACTACAACTGGGTTATAAAGAAATTTAAAATTTCTTTGCATGGCAAGTCTTGAAACTTGATCAACCGGCATATTGTAATTAACTCTTAGAAAATCATCTCTTATGAATTGACGCATTTCTCTTCCTGTGTGAAGGCTGTAGCCGTATTGCCCGCCAAGCAATTCATTTAATTCCGCTCTTGACATAAATCCAACGGCAATATCATCTTCTACAATTGTAAAATCTGTAATAATCGGGCTAGCTTTAACATTATCAAAAATATTATTTATTTTCTCATCAGGATGAAAACAAATTCCTTTCTTTGATAAATATCCGATTATTGGATATGTTGTGCTTCTTGTTTTTTCGATATATTTTTTAGTGTGGAACGATTTAATCATTTCTGATTTTTCCGGTTCTATATCTATTAAAAATTCCTGCGGAATGCCAAAAAAATAACCTTGCCCAAGGTCAACATTTAATTTAATAAGTGTTTTTAATTCTTCTACTGTATCTATTCCTTTCGCAAGCACGATGATATCTGAATTCTTGCAAAAATCGACCATCGCTTTACATAGAAATTGCTTTGTCTCATCTTTATCAATATCTTTAATAAGATTTTTATCTAACTTAACATAATTGGGACGAATAGCTGCAATTGTATTTAATCCTGAATAGCCCGCCCCAACATCATCTATAGCGATTTCATATTTTTGCTTTCTGTAATGGAGAATAGAATCTAAAAAAATATTTTTATCATAAATAGCGGTGCGTTCTGTTATTTCAAATATTATATTATTAAAATCCAGTCCATACTTGCTTAAACACTCTCTTGTAAACCCTTCCTTGAATTCATCATCATTAATAACATTGGGATTAACTTTTAAAAAGAGCTTCATTTCTCGATTAATTGGGGTAAAGTTTTTCAAGGCTTTAGTTCTGCATATTACTTCAAGTTCCCATGCTTTCCCAAGTTTGTCGGCTTGCCTGAAAATTTGACTGATATCCATTTTTAATTCTTTTACGGGAATTTTGCTTATAGCCTCATAGCCGAAAACATGTCCCTCTGTCAATGAAATGATAGGCTGATAAACAGGTGTTATAAACCCGCCCTCTATGATTTTATTAAATATTTGCTTTTCATCTTTCATAAATTATATAATATTATAAAAAATGTTTATTGTTAATTTTATATTTATATACAATTAATAAAATGTTAATATTTATAACAAGAAACAGAGTCATATTATTTATTAATTTTGGTAAATGAATAGTAATGGTTTTTCCATCGCCTAACGAAGCTGGCGAAAAAACATAAAGTTGCACCTAACAACTGGCTCGTAGAGCTTGAAATTAACAACGAAAAAAATTGTTTTTAAATCTTATTATTTGGACTTATGATGAACTAAGGTCTATTATCGGCAAATGACCCATAAAAAAAATTCCCCGACCTTGCAATAGCAAAATCGGGTTCGGTAAAATGAGGGTACAACGCCTCCCTCATTCAGTGGCTATCTTCTTTCGAAGACATTTTGAGCATACTGTATTTATACCAAGCAGTCAAGCAAAGATTAGAATAATGTATAAAATCAGGTTTTTAGAAGAATTTTATATAAAAATCTAAAGCATCACTATCTTCTGTGCCTACCTCTTAACAACCATAAAACCTGCAACCCCTATGTAAAATTCATCCTGCTCTTCCCATGATGCAATCAAGTTACCGTTTAAAAAACCTGCGTTTGTATAAACATAACCATCAGGCAATTGCGGTAATTTTAGATTGGATAAATCTTTTTTTTGCGATACAGAATTAAAAAAAACTTCGGCGGAAATTTCTTCGCCTTGCAGGGTAAGATCATCGGTGCGGAACATCCTTACAGACGGAAAAGAGCCGCTTCTTTTTGCCGCTCTGTAATAATAAAAACTGTCGGCAAAATGCAAGGTGTCAATTTCCCAGCCGTCTTCTGCAGGGAAAAGATCAAAAATCGGTATGCTGATCGGGAATGTAAGATCGTAATCCATTTTAAAAGTCCATATCCTTATAATCGGAAGAGGCTGGGGAATATCAAAAAAACGGTTGTCTGTATAAAGCAGAACGGCAGGAACACCGTCATAATAAACAAAACCGCCTGTTGTATATTTTTGCCATAATTCACCGCCTGAAAAACGATACATGGATATGCTTTCAACCTCTTCATTGTTAGGTGTAATATTTAAAAAGCCGTCACGGTTTACAACCATAATAAGACTGTCTTCCTTTTCTTGCATAAAACTGATATGCAAAGCATAAGGCCAGGGAACAAAAGCTGTTAATTGTGCATCGGCAATTGTTTCGATATGAACAGGTCCGTTTTCTGTCAGCTGAAACCATAAAGGATATTCGCCTGATTGCAATATCGCCATCGGCAGAACACCTGTATAGATAACTGCATCATTGCTTTCTTCGATAGGAATTTCTTTTTCACTGACAGAACGGTTACACGACATAACACTTATAAAAAAAATAATTAAACATAAAAAAGAAATCCTTCTCTTATAAATCTTCATAAGTTTTAACTCAAATCCTCCGGGAAGGTTATTTTTTTGTTTTCTTGCTCTCCTTGAATTACTGCGACCTGTCCGCAAAATTTTCCCCAAACCTCTGCGTCGTCTGTAAAATCTTCCTCAGTTTGTGCGGCTTTTTGATGAGCATATAAAATATCCTTGAATTTAAACCCTTGCGGTGTCTGCGCGATCCCTGTGTTCGCTCTTTTTAAATGTGTTTTAATAAATACCGGCTTGCTTTCATCACTTGCATCTGTTTGAAATTGCGCATCACATTCTTTTGGTGTATCTGTCAGCGGAAGAAGCGGGATGACAGCGCCGTATTTTTTTACAGTAGTTATAATGTTAGCAACTAAGGTCTTGCTTAACCACGGTCTTGCACCGTCATGGATTAGCACATAACTAATATCTTCATTTTGCTGATCTAAAAAAGAAAGCGCGTTAAACACAGAAGCGCGCCGAGTGCTGCCGCCTTTTACAAACTCAATTTTTTTTTCGCTTTTTTTTAATATTGCAGGCAGGGCGTTACGGGCGGCTTCTTCATCTCCTGCACAGACAACAATTATAATCGTCTGAATTTCCGGGAAAGAAATAAAAACATTCACTGAAGAACCGAGTACCGTCAGTTCATCATTTTCTTTCAGTTTTAAAAATTCTTTTTTTTTACCGCCCATCCGCGAAGATGCGCCTGCCGCAAGAATTACCGCACAAATAGAGTTTTCAAACGATGTTTGTGCAGCCGGCGGGACAGGCATATCTATTCAAGTTCCAGCCGTGAAAAAATCATTTGCTGGACTTCTTCTTTGGATTTCCGAAGAGAAATTGAAACCTCATCTTCAAGAAGTTTTAATGCAGAATCGTATAACTTACGTTCTTGAATAGGCAGTTCTTTCACTTTGCTTCGATGATATAATGAACGAACTATACTTGCTATATCTCTGATACTCCCTTTTTTAAGAAGGTCAAGATTCATCTGATAGCGCATTTTCCAATCTGATGGGATCGGCTCATATTCTTCGCTGAGCAAGTCAAGCGCTCTCATCGCTTCATCTCTGGAAACTGTCGCGCGGATACCAAGTTCAACCGCTTTATCAACAGGAACCATAATTGTCATGTCGGTTACTTCGATTTCAATAATATAATAAGGTATCTTTGAATCTTTGAATTTTTTTTGAACGATTTCTTTAATTACCCCGACACCTTGGCTTGGGTAGACCACTTTCTGGTCAACTTGAAAAGTTTTCGATTTACTCATTATATTGAGGCTATCATAAACTAAAAAAATAGTCTATATCTTTAATATTGAGGAGAAGGTTTATGAAAGAACAAACAGAAGACAAACGAAAGTCGGAGATTCGCAAATTAGAAACTGAGGATTTGCATCAATTTTATAAAATACATACGATAGTTTATAATCAACGAAGGGATTATTCAAAAGAAGAAAACCAAAAAATCGACCCTTTGGATCACCCTGCTAATTGGGTATGGGGAGTTTTTGACGGTAAAAAACTTCTTGCAGGAATGTTCGAACTTGATTACCTTATGCGTTTTGACGGACACAGCGTAAAGATGTCAGGGATAGGCGGTGTCGGAACCTTACCTGAAGCAAGAAAGGGAGGGTTTGTCAGACGTATCTTTGAAAAACTTTTGCCTGAAGCTTATGAAAAAGATGTAATTTTTTCTAACCTCACTCCTTTCAGTCACGATTTCTACAGAAAGTTCGGATATGAAATTGCTTGTGCAAGAAATAAAATAACAATTTCAACAGGCGATTTATCGGAAATAAAAACTAAAGGCGAGTTTGTTCACATCCTGCCCGGCGATGATACATCTGCACTTGCAGAAATTCATTCAGCATATATCGCAAATATCAATCATGGAATCCACAGAGATTATTGGAGTGATAACCGGGCATGGAAGCGTTTTACAAGAGAAGACCCATACACAACAGGAACATTTCTTTATCTGTGGAAAGACGAAACGGGCAAACCGCGCAGTTACATTAAATATCAAGATGTGACAGGCGATGACGGTGATCATAATATGTCTGTAATAGAACTGATATATATTGATATGAAAGGTCTTTACGGTGCGTTAAGCATAACAGGCGGGCTTTCAGCGCAATTTGAAAATTTTAAATGGCTTATGCCGGCATTTATCGATCCTTTTGATTTTATCGGCGATGCATGGTCTGTGGAAACACAATTTTTAGGCAGAGATATGACAAGGGTTGTAAATGTAAAAAAAGCGCTTGAGCTTATGCGTCATCCAAAAACCGAAGGCGAATATATAATTGAAGTTGAAGATGAACAAATTGCGGCTAACACAGGAAAATATCATGTGCAATTCGGAAAGCAAGGAGTAAAAGTAACGCCTACAAAAAAAGATGAAGACATCTGCTGCGATATGCTGACATTAAGCCAGCTTATTACAGGTTACAGATCGTTGGAAAACGCAATGTATTCACGGCAGGAAGGTTTAGAAGTTTATGATAACGAAGAAACATTAAAGAGCGTTTTTACTTTGCGCCCTCAGCATGTAACAGAATATTTTTAAAACTTAAGAAAATGCAAATTCATAAAGACGGTTTAATATTGATTTGATTTTTTCCGCATACTGTTTGTCGGCTGCCCATGTACCTGCAAGCCCTTCATAGGTGGGAGCGCGTCCTCTTTGCACAAACCTGAAGCGCGGATTAATAAGTTCACCCTTTAAAGGTTCTGTAGAACCGTAAGCTTTCAAGTGCTGGATATGCGCACGCACACCAAGCAGAGGTTCAGAGAAAGAGAGTCCCGGCTCACCGTTACCGATTGCACCAAGACCGCAGAAATTATTTTGCTCACGTTTTACATCACCGCCGAAACGCAAAAAACCTGTCTCAAGACACATCTGTACAAAAGCGATGTCGTGGTTTACACCTTCAAAGGCAGCTTCATCTATATAATTTTTTGCCGTCATCATTGCAAAATCAATATCGACCTTAGGATTATTTTGTGAAAGAAAAACCGCTAATAAATCTGCGCTGACATTTCCCTTCCCCATTATATAGACAGGAAGCTCAGGTTTTTCAGGTTTTGCAACAGGCAGTTCTTTAGAAACGTACGGTTCAACAGGAAGCCCTTTACAGGAAATAAAGAGAAATGTAATCACAAATGAAAATATTATTTTTTTCATATATTATTTTTTACTTTTTTTTGTTTTCGGTCAAGCGCCATGCATTTGCAACCCATATATATGTATGAAAAATAAGAAAAAATCAGAAACATTTTCCGATGTGCCGCTTGAACAGCAGCCGCGTGAAAAACTATTAGCGCACGGTCCGGCATTCCTTTCCGACAAGGAATTATTATCAGTCCTGCTGAACGCAGGAGTAAAAGGCAAAAATGTAAAAAAACTCGCCTGCGAATTACTCGTTCTTTTAGACGGGAAAAAAGACATTCCCTCTGTAAAAGAAATCACAGCATTAACAGGCATAGGAAAAATTAAAGCATGCGCTGTCTGTGCGATGCTTGAATTCGGCAGACGACGTTACGGATCATTTTCCGCCCGCATCAAACAGCCGGCAGATATTTTTACATTAGTGCGGCACTTTGCCGACCGCAAACAGGAAAGGTTTATCAGTCTTTCACTTAACGGCGCTCATGAAGTAATAGCCGTTAGGACAGTGACCATCGGGCTTGTAAATAAAACTATCGTTCACCCTAGAGAAGTGTTTGCAGACTTGATACAAGACAGAGCGGCGGCATTCTGTGTTGCGCATAACCACCCGTCGGGTCACCTTGTAAGCTCACAGGAAGATGAAGATATCACACAGCGCCTTGTACAAGCCGCCCGTATACTGGGGCTTCACTTTGTCGATCACATTATTTTTTCAGAAAACAACTGGTGGAGTTTCAGGGAAAACGGCAGATTGACAGATGAATGAGGTTAAACAGTATATTTTACAAAAACATCAATCTGTATTAGAATAACATCATGACAAGACTTATCTTTTCTTTGATACTTCTCCTACCCTTCTTTACGCCTTTGCTTGCAGCAAGCGATATAGTAGGAGATAAGTTTGAAGAAATTGCAGGGAGAGGGCTTGTAATCCGTACCGATCCTGTTGGGGTTAAAGTTTTTATTGACGGAGCACAAAGAGGGCTTACTCCTATAACTTTTGAAAACCTGACAGCGGGGGAATATCATATAAGATTGAGCAAAGATGGATTTAATGATAGAAGTTTTAATGTAACATTGTTCAATACAAGCAGGCTTGTTGTTTCAATTGAAATGAAAGAACCGCGCGGATTGGTAACAGTTAAATTACACAGAGAGCTATCCGGCGAAGACAGACAAAGCAATCTTGATTCAATTCCATTTAAGGCGGAAATAAATTCCATCGCGTTAGGTGAAAATGCTGATACAATGCAGATAAACCTGCCTGCCGGTTTCAATACAATCAGAGTGCGTTCTTTCGGCTGGGAAGATACATCTGTCACTGTTTTAGTAAATGAAAATGAAAAAAACACTATAGATATTTTTATGAAAAGAGCCGTTTTTAAAATCGGGAATTTAACGCAGAGCAGAAAACGTTTTAATCCATTAAACTCCAACAATCTTGGAATAACAGAAATTCGTTTTGAAGTAACCGCTGCGGGTTTTGGCACAATGAAAGTTTTTAACAAAGACGGAGAAGAAGTTTTTAATACACAACTTGAAAACTTTGACACATGGAATCAGCGTATAAAATGGAACGGCAGAGATTTGCAAGACAATCCTCTGCCTCAAGGGGTTTATACTATATTGATAGAAGCATATGCATCAAATAATGAAACAGAAAGACATACACTCACTTTGGAAACTGAGATTAGCTATTCACTCAATATTATTCCCTTATCGCTTGAAAGCGGCATTTCAGGGCTTACATTCTCACCTATGCCACATACCCTTCCTGCAGGAAGTTTCCAGTTAGACGCAAGTTTTCTCTTTGGAAGTTTTTTATTAGAGCAGGAAAAAAATTATATAGGTTTTCCTTTTAATATAAGTATGAGAATTGCGCCTTTAAAACAATTGGAATTAGTTACAATAGTAAATATCAATCCGTATATAAATAATCAAACAGGTTGGGGTGTTACAGGTTCTGTTAAATATAATTTCTTCAAAAACGCCTCCCCTCTTACCATTGCGTTAGGCACTTCTTATGCATGGGCAAGCAAAAACGGCGGCTACCCTTTAAGTCCGGGAGGCGGCGTTAGTTTTTATATACCTTTTTCATTGCAGCTAACAAATTTTAATATCGTTTTCTCTACTGCGGCTTTTTGGAGAGGTCCTGAAGGTTTAATCCCCGATCTTTTACTTTCTGCAGGCGTTCTTTATAACGGCAGTTGGCTGAATGCTGGAATTTCTGCAAGATACGAATTTGATTTTGAAAATATAAAAAAATTTAAATTCCTTGCAGGAGCGGAAATCCGTTTTTTCCCATCGCCTTCAAATCTGGTATATACAATTCACGGAGGTGTATGGACGCAGGAAAAAAACACAGGCGGATACGGCGGAATAAAAATCGGGATGATTTTTTAAATGCCTTACAACCAACTAAAAAAAACTCTATTTCTTTTTTATAACATCAAACCCGCAATAAGGAACTAATGCCTTTGGCAATTTTACAGTCCCGTTTTCTTGCTGGAAATTTTCCAGAATGGCGATGATTGCGCGCGATATTGCGATTGCAGTTCCGTTGAGCATATGAACAAATTTATTTTTGCCGTCCGAATCTTTAAAGCGGATATTCAATCTTCTTGCTTGATAATCCGTACAGTTTGACGTTGATGTTACTTCGCCCCACTCGCCGTTGTTGCGACCCGGCATCCATGCTTCCAAATCCCACTTGCGGTAAGCGGGTGCGCCGAGGTCTCCTGTGCATGTGTCTACAACCCTAAAAGGAATGTTAAGCCCTTCAAAAATTTCTTCTTCTATTGCGCGTAACTCTTCGTGGAAACGGTTTGATTCTTCAGGCAGACAGAAAACAAACATTTCAAGTTTTGTAAATTGATGAACACGGTAAAGCCCTTTTGAAAATTGACCTGCAGCCCCCGCTTCTCTCCTGAAACAATGAGAAAGCCCTGCCATGCGAAGTGGAAGTTTTTCTTTTGGAATTATCGTGTTTGAATAATATCCGCCTAAAGTGATCTCTGCCGTTCCTACAAGACAGGTATCTTCTCCTTCGATAGTATACACATTAGATTCTGCGCCTCTGGGATTAAAACCGATACCTTCTAGTATTTCTTCCCGCGCGATATCAGGAGTGATAAAAGGCGTAAAACCTTTTTTTTGCAAAATATCAAGCGCATAACGTACCAGTCCCAATTCAAGATAGACACCTTCATTTTTTAAATAATAAAATTTAGTGCCGGAAACTTTTGTTCCCGCATCAAAATCAATAATATCAAGGTCTTGACCTAACTTTACATGATCTGCGCTCTCAAAATTGAACTTAGGCAGTTCTCCTGATTTTTTTACTTCCAGATTATCTTTATCTTCTTTGCCGACAGGCGCATCAGGGTGCGCCATGTTAGGAATCTTGCGCGCTTGTTCAAGAAGTTCGCTCTCAATAGAAGAGAGCTGCGCTTCAGCGGAAGCGATTCCTTCTTTTAATTTTTTTCCTTCTTCGATTAAAACACCGCGTTCTTCTGCAGAAAGTTTGGCTTTCATTGCATCGGCGTTGGCATTGCGTTTTTGCTGAAGCGATTGTAAATCAGTCGTAAGTTCTGTCCTTTTATTGTAAAGGCGCACCACTTCATCTGCATCGGCTTTCATATAGCGGTCTTTAATATTTGCTTTTACCTTTTCCAAGTTTTCACAAATAAATTTGTAATCCAGCATGTTGTTCTCCTTAATCTTTTATATAATAATAACTATGCGCTTTTTATGCGTATTTGGTCAACATGGATCAAAGCGATTGACGAAAAATTGTTAAACAAACATATTTATATTAGGAGGAATAAATGAAAGTTCTGCTGATTTGCGATGATTATCATCATCCTGCTCAAATTCCCATTGACGGCACTGCCCCGCTTGAAAAGTGCGGATTTCAATTTGACATCATTACAAATGCCAATGATTTCTCATCACATACGTTTAAAAGTTTGCTTGAAAAATACCCGGTTGTGCTTTTATGCAAGTTAGATGAGATTTCGTCTGCCGACAGGCAGTCTTGGAAAAATGAAAGAATTCAAAAAACTTTTATTGACTATGTTGAAAACGGAGGAGGACTGACAGCGGTTCACAGCGGAATCGTTCAGGGAAAAAATACTGATGCGCTTGACAGATTGATAGGCTGCCGTTTTGCAGGTCACCCAAACGAATGCCCTGTTACAGTCCATGCAATAAAACCGCATCCTGTCACAGAAGGTGTAAATCCTTTCTGCGAAGTTGATGAACATTACAGAGTCGAAATAATTTCGCCTGATGCGGATATTCTTCTTGCATCTTATTCTGCTGCACAAGGAGAGGAAAGCAAATACAAAGAAGAGCCGTATTATAATTGCCCTGCTGCAATCTGCCCTGCAGGTTTTGTACGCACTCAAGGCAAGGGGCGAATCTGCGTTTTAACACCCGGACATAAACTTGAAGTTTGGCATAACGTAAATTTTCAGCGCCTGCTGATGAATGCATTGAATTGGTGTGCTTACAGTGAGTATCGAATAAGTTAAGCTGTATGGACGCGGGAAATTTAAATCCCTAACACCATAAGCTCCGCTATAATTTTTTATTTGTTAGGTGTCATTTATTATTTTTTCAACATTTTTGTTAAGTGCCGTTGGACCATCCAATTTATGTTCTTATAATATAATAAAACCGTTTGTTATCAAAATGATAGAGAATTATATTTGATTACCTTACAGGGTGTAAAACTTCTCCTGTAGAAAATATTAATTTATCAAAAACAATATAATAATAATTAACAAAATCAATATCTTCATCAATATCTTCAATTATTTTAAAAAAGCCATCAGTTAATGTTATTGGTGTACTGTAAGTATAAAAGTCGTTGCTTAATGAACCATCCTCATATAATTCATGTGTCTGTATATTTATTGTATCTTCAGTAAATGTAAATAAATGATAATAATAAGACCAAAGAAGATCCTCTATAAAGTACCATGAACAACTAATAAGGTCTTCCTTAGTCCATTCTGGATATATTTTTATCATTTTGTCTCTTCCATACGATAAATTGTTTCCATCCAGTGATGCAATATAATTTGCTTTACGCCAAGCCGGTATATGATAAAACCATTCATAAATTGTATTTTTAGAATACATAAATTCATATGGTTTCCAGCTTTTATTCATTTCTGATAATTTACCATAATCAGTTATATCACTCCAGTCTCGTGTACCTGCCACTATTTGAAAGGTATTTTCCCTAAATATATACAGCATTGGCGGATGATCCAAAATTGGCGGATTATCCCAGTCCGCTTCAAGGTTGCTTGTTACTTGCCAGAATCCGTCAAATTTACTTGTTTTAAAATTTCCAACAGTTGTGGGATCATCTTTAAATGGATATAAGGGATCAGAAGGATCGGGATCATTTTCTTCTGTTCCATGACAGCCAACTAAAAGACAAAGCAGTATCAATGCTAACGAAACAGCAAATTTACATTTCATTATTTTCTCCCTATACTTATAGAATATAATAAAAATATTCAACTTCGTCAAAAATATTTATGCTCAACGTGCCATTTGTCAGGATTAATTACACCTAACATAAAATTACTAAACTATATTTCCATCGGTTCGTCAATATTTATTTTTAATCCGACATGGTAACCCGCGAAGGGATTTCCGACAAACACGCGCCTGTTATCGTAATTAGAATAACATCTGTCATTAACATATCTTGTTTTAAATCATTGTTGTATTTATAGTCTAAGTTCTTTTTTTGTCTCTTTATATTTCGCCATATAAAAGTTATTTTAATAGTTTATAAGTTTATTTGCCGAACTTTTTTATTTGTTAGGTGCAACTTTATGGTTTTTAGCCAACTTCATTATGTGTCATATTTTTATTTAATATCTACTTTTTCTAATTTCTCTAAAATATTCTCTAATATTTTCTTGAGCTATCCGCATATTATCATTTGTAATTGGACCAACGTTTCTTAAAGAATTATTTATTTCATCTTTTTGAGTATTTACATGATCTAATATTTCAGTAAACAAACGTGAATAATAAATAGAAGCTTTTCTGTGCGGATTCTGTCCATAATATAATCCTGTTGTTTGGGAAAAGCTATTTGTATTTTGATAATATTTTATTAATTTGCCATTTGAGTCAAAAATATAGAGATATGCTGTCATGGTAATTTCTGATGATTCTGTCGGGAATCCAAGCAAAGACGGAATAAATAATGTTAATCCATTAATCCAGCCAAATATTAATTGATTTCTCCCTTCCTTATTTCTGCTATCCATTGCAATAACATAATATCCATATTTATTTTCATTTTGGGAAAAAAAACCGGATTTTTCCATAATGTTAGAGCCTATAGAATAAAATGTTATGTCATTATTTCCATTTTTTAATGGGAGTATTTCCGTTTGTTGGATATTATCAATACTTATATTTAATTTTGTGTCATTAATAGTTGAAACACATCCATAACACAAAAATAAAAATACACAAGATAAGATTGCATATTTTTTCACAATGTACTCCTATGATTTAATTATCTAAATATTTATATGATCTGTCAAGTAGTTTTTCACATAGAAGTAAACCTTTACAAGACAACAATAAAAAAATGCGAAGCTGGTATAATAAGCAGAGTTTATAAAACGAAGGTTCCCATCTCGATCTTTTTTTTGTTAGGTGCAACTTTGGGGTTTTTCGCCAACTTCGTTGAGGTTGCTTCTTATATTAATTTATACTTTTTTATTATATTATTTAGTTCATTTTCTTCCATTTTTTTATTTTTCCTAAATGGTTCAATTAATATTCCAATTTTTCCATTGTTTTCATTGTATTCTATTTCTTCTTTATCATCATCTATAATAATATCATAATCATATTCTTTTATATTTTTCCTTAAATTATTTTCATTTGGATCATAATTTTCTCTTGTTATTATTTTATTGAAATATTTTCTTAAATTAAAATATTCAATTATTTCCAATGTTCTTATTCTTTTTGAATTTGTCCATAAAATTAATTCATTATTTTTAGATATTTTCTCAAGAAAATCAATAATTCCAGGACGCAATGTAGAGCCAAATTCGTCTATTAATGTATTATCCATATCAATAGCAATTTTCATAGATATTTTATATATACTCCATTAAAAGCGTTTAATTTTTTCAACTTTATATAATTAAAATTTATAATAAACATGTTGGTCCTTTATTGCGATTGGACCTTTTATAAGGTTTCTTTTTTGGAGGTGTTTCTTCTCCGATAAATTCAAAGCCGCACCAGTTTCCTTCTTCTACAGTACCGTCAACATGAGTATATTTCCCTTTTGATCTCTTACCATGAATAAATTCGCCTTCAAACACACCGTATTCCGTTTTATATATACCTTTCCCGTGTTCATAATTATCATAAAATTCGCCTTCATAAATATCACCGTTATCATATTTTTTTATCCCGTTACCATTTAATAAACCGTTAACAAAATCACCTTTGTAAATGCATTTTATTGATGTTTTTACCATTATGCCTTTGCCGGTTTGATGACCTTCAACAAAATCACCTTCATAATAATCACCGTCTTCATATGTCATTTTTCCTTTACCATGCGGTTTACCATCTTTAAATATACCTGTGTATACACATGCTTGGGGTTGTCCCCATGATATTTTTTTATTTTTTCCTTTTCCTTTTGGTTTATCCCAGTTTAAAATAGATGCATACCCCGGATTAATAAAATTATCATCATAGATATTACCGTTTTTAAATATCATTTTGCCTTCGCCATTAGGCTTACTATCTAATATATCGCCTTCATAATAACCATGTTCAAATTGTATTCTTCCTTTCGTAGTTTTATTCATAATAATATCCCTTTAATATTATTATAACAAAAAACAATGTTTATGCAACTTGATATTTTTTATTAACTTTATAAATACAACCGTTTGCTGAGGTTACAAAATAACTATTTTATAAAAGTATATTGATTACGTCCGTTTTGCTTCGACATATATAATGCCTTGTCAGCAATTTTTATACATTCCACTGCATTTTTTATATATTGCAAATTGACCGTTGTAACCCCGATTGAAACAGTTACAATATTTGCCGCATCGCTTTTCTCATGAAGAATGTTAAGTTTCCGTACGCTTTCAAGCAGTTTATTTGCGACTGCCCTTGCGCCAATCTCATCTGTATGAGGCAGAACAACTGCAAATTCTTCGCCTCCGTACCTGGCGGTAAAATCACCTTCCCTTGATATAACTCCTGAAAGAGCCGCTGCAATGATTTTTAAACAGTTATCGCCGTCACTGTGACCGTATGCATCATTATATTTTTTGAAAAAATCAATATCAATTAGCATAAGGGTGAGGATATCACTGGAGCGTGATGATGAATTTATTATCTGCTCAAGGTTTTCATCAAAATATCGTCTGTTATATATCTTCGTCAAACCGTCATAATAAATTTCATTTGCTTTTTTCTCCAGATTTTTTATATCCCGCAGATCCTTTGTGTAACCGATTATAATATCTTCTCCCTTAAAGTTCACCTTTACAAGTGTGATTTCAGCAGGCATCGGCACCCCGTCAGGAGATTGATGCATTATTTCAAAAGTATTGTTGTTTTCCTCTATTGCTTTTAAAAATAAATCCCAAATATATTCCCGCGTAAGCCGCCCGTTAGGCTGATATTCCGGCAAACATTCCTTATCCCATTTAATGATACACTCCTGTTTGCTTGCGTATCCGTAAAGTTTTACAGCAGCTTTGTTACAGTCAATCGTATTAAAGTCTGTAGTCATTATCTGACATGAAAGAGGGGATGCATCAAGCATTAATTTTATTCGCTCTTCCGCTTCAAATATTTCTTTACTCTTTTTTTGTATCACAGCAGCAACTAAAAAACTTACGCATAACGTCATAAACACAAACACCCATGTTTCACTATATTCATACCATGAACGCCTGAAATACACCCGGTAATTCCATTCTGCATTTTTAATAATCAGTTGTTTTTCTATAAAAGGCATATTGTTTTTATTTGTTAAGTAACTGCTGATGATAATTTGTCTTTCACCGTTGTCAGGATTTGTTCTCCATATTTCATAATCAAATCCTTGCGAGCTGATTTCTTGAAGCCTCGCGCCGTCCATGACTTGCGGGTACTTCAGCGTTACGGAAACCAAGCCCCAAAAATGTTCGCTTCCGTCTGATTCATGAATGAATATCGGAAGTCTTCCCACAATGATTTGCCCTCCCTGAACAGCATTAAAAGGACCTCCAATTACAAGCTCACCGGTTTCTTTCGCTTGAATTGCTTCTTTGTTCCCCGCTCCTTCGCTGAAAAAGTTCAAACCAATAACAGCTTCATTTCCTTTTAGCGGGTAAACCTTAGTTACGATTCCGTTTGGCGCAACAAGAATATTTAAAATTACCGGATCATCTACAATCATGGCGGCTATTTCTTCAAAATTTTCCTGTTCATAATTTCTAAGCGCGACAACGGAAATAGCTTGTGTTTTATACATATATTCCAGCAATGTCTCACTGACCCTGCTGCTTTTTTCTGTAATCAAATTTTCCATTATTAGTTTTTCGGCGTTTATCTTTCCATTTACAACCATGACGCCTGCAAAAGTACAAAGAATTATACTGACTAAGAATGATAGAATTGTATTTCCAAATAATTTTTTTCCATCCATTTTTTTATGCATGAATTCCTCTTTAATTTATTTTACATTATAATATTAATATTGTCAATTTTTTTTAACCATTTTGTAAAGCTTGCGCACTTTTTACTTTGTTAGGTGCAACCTTGGGCTTTTCGCCTGATTCGTTATATGCAGTTTTGTCTGCTATATTTTTACAATTATTTAGATTATTTTTATCCAAAATAATCTAAATATTCATTTGGTTTTACACCATTTTCTCTGAATATTGCTTCACAATGCCCGACATGATACATAATATGTCTTATCTGCCCTACTATATTTTCAAAATTATTTATTTTAAATACTGCGAAAGGCATTTTTAACCAATCATCATCTTTTCCATTAAACCATTTTTCAATTGTTTCTTTTGTTTCATTGGATAATTTAATAACATCTGCTTTTGTTAACATTATTTCAGGATCGTTTTCAAATTCAGAATATATTTTCTTACCATTAAAAATTGAAAATGGAGGCATTATATCTAATTTATCAATCCTTAACCAACCATGTGTCCCGGCAAAAGCATGAACTAATTGCTGCCAAAAAATATAACCGGAAACTTTTTTATTCCATATTTCTTCGGGACATATTTCAATTATTTTTTCCAGCATTGAAAATGATATTAATAGTTGGGTTTTTAATGATTTTAATATTACATTATTTTCCATTTCTTTCTCCAAATAATTAATTTATTTTAATGAATATTATAAAAAACATCCAAATTTTAATGGAACATTATTTTTTTCAACATCTTCATTTGAATATGCACAAATATCTAATCCTATTAATCTAAAACCTTGTGAAAAATAAAAATTAATAGCATGTTCATTACAAGAACGTGTTTCTAAATATAAAACTCTAAAATTTTCATTGACCGCTCTTTCTTTTGCAATTTTCATAAGAGATGTTGCAATTCCTTGTCGCCGATATTTTTCATCAACCCATAATTCAGAGATATATAAGCGGTTATTTTGTTCAACAGCAGTCTCAATAACTCCTATTAACTTTTCATTTATAATAACTCCCCATGTTTTAACATCTTTAAGCCAATGCCCAAATAATTTATTAGGATATTTTATTTCTTTATGAATCTCTAACGGTTTTTTACAAACAAATATTGAAGTATTATTATTTTCATTTGATATATTTATATCATAATAATAGTTTGCAAAATCACAAAACATAATTTCATAATCTTGCCATTCTTCCTTTTTCAACTCTTGTATTTTATATTCCATTTAAAATATTTTTTACCCTATAATGTCAAACGTAAATATAACAGGATTTTCAAAATTTATTTCTGAAGGTACTTCAACTGATTTAATTTTTAGTTTTATTCCTAATGCCTTTTGAAATTCATATAAACGTCCGCCCGCACAATTTTCATAATAAAATTGAAGCGAAGTAGTAATAGTTCCTTCCCGCATATGTTTGAAACCATGATTACAAGTAAATGGTACAAATAAAAGATTATTATTTGTATCCAATATTACAGATTTTGATGATGCTGTACTATATCCATTACCTATAGTTTTTAAAAATATTTCCAATTTTTTATGAAGAGGTTTATCCGCGTGAGCGTTAAAAAATGCTTTGCGTTCTTTATCACGACCGGTTCCCGGACAACCTCCATGCTGTTCCCAAAGATGAAAAAGCTGTTCTTTAGAAAGATATTTTTCCATTGCTTCTTTAAACTTATTATCACCTTCCCTGCTGCCTTTATTTGGAACATAATATTTTTCAATAATACGTTCAAATTTTGATATTACATCTTTTGGGATTCCATATTTTTCCATTTGCATTGACTTTAATACAGTTCTCATTATATATCTCCTTTTGTATTCATTAAATATAACTATATTATGTCATAGTTAAAATAACTATAATAAACATTTTTGACCATTTTTTATATTTTTATAGTGTATGATATTTTATACATATTTCCTAATTCAAGGAACAATCTCAAGACATCGTTCACGGTTATGTAGCATAACATCGGTAACACTTTTCAGGATTTAAAAACAACCCTTGACCTTTCCCAGACTTTAGTCTGAGGTCTCTTATATTTTACCATATGAGAGTTATTTTAATATTATTTATGTTAATTGTCTAACCTCGACCGAGCCTTATGAACCGAAGGTTTATAAGGTGAAGGGTCTCCTCTCGAGCTTTTTTTATTTGTTAGGTGCAACTTTGGGGGTTTTCGCCAGGCTCGTTTAGCGACGTTACACCACACATATTGTTAGCTTGTTTTATGGTATTTATTATATAATAAATAAATTATTTATTATATAATAAATAAATTATTTATTGAGGATTAATCTGTATCCATCGTGCGTTACATTCATCAAAAAGCGGCTGAAAAAAATTCCGCTGACCATCAAAATTTGAACGAACAGTACCATCTAGTTTGCTACCCCATTTTTCAGCCTCATTTACATCTCTTGGAACTCCCTGCCCTTTAATATACATATTCCTTATTATTTGATTAGCCCAATAATAAATCCAACAATTATTTTCATTCATTAATAGCATAGAAC
>Ga0209755_10003306_pt1 | contig 20397 bp, 15 predicted proteins | sample TergutCo191P1_FD_187301 | JGI IMG/M metagenome (GOLD analysis project Ga0209755, IMG submission 187301) | Cornitermes sp. P1 segment gut microbial communities from Petit-Saut dam, French Guiana - Co191P1 (SPAdes) (version 2) | ecosystem: Host-associated > Arthropoda: Insects > Digestive system...
GCGGCATGCCCCAGCTGCACTTTACCCCTGGGAAAGACCCGCTACCCATTTTACAGGAGGCTGGGTGGACCCCGGGACCGGTCTGGATAGGCAGAAAATCTTGTCCCCCTTGGGATCTGATCCCTGGACCATCCAGCCCGTAGTCAGTCGCTATACCGACTGAGCTACCCAGCCCACACATGTCTCCTGCAGGCCAGTTTTTTTCTCGCTTAGTGTGGATATTTAAATTTCCAAAATGCAGAAATTTAAAAATAAATCTTATAAATTAGGTTTCTATTGTTAGACTAGCCAAATAAAAATTTGGTTTTTAAGGAATAAATCAACTTATACACACACACACTAATGCGTGATCATTCAGCATGTATTGATCTTTAACACATCAAATCTTTACATATACCACTGTTGTTTTCTACTCCTGCCTTCTATTTTTACAACAGTTACTTTGGTTTGTGTGAAATGTGCCACACAATGCTAACACGGTCTCCACAATACTCTTCTAACAATTTTAACCCTAAGGGCAAGATTTTACGGCCTACTACCTGCTGCAATGCAAGTCAAGAACAACAATTTGTTCCTTCATAATTTGTTCATGAAACCTAATTTCTTAGTGAGGTGACACCCATTGTATTGTATGCTGTTAGTTCAGCAGGATCCTATTTATGTTAGTTTCTACAGACACTGCAGCAGACAAAACACAACAGAAGCTAAAGAGGGACAATATTATTGAATTGATACTCCACCCGGATTCTGAAGGTGACATTTCTATAGACAATTTTAATAGTGCTGTGTACGATAATTGATACAGAATGAGAAAGAACAGCCACTTACATCCCGTTCCATCAGACAGTGAATGAGTGGATTCGAAAGGCAAAGAACACGGAAAGGTGTCACCAAGAACAATGACAAAAGTTCTGTGCATGATGAAACTACTTCCACACATATCCCGAGGCAAGTCTGCTTGGAGAAAACAAACAAATGCATATAAATATAACATGTCAGTCGATAACATAACACCTTATTTATACACAAAAAGACTATATTTGGAGGGCCTGAGGATGACCTTATAAGGTTGAAACATGTCGCCCTGACAAAATGGACTATTTTTGTATTTAAATAAAGTGTTGTGTTATTGACTGATGTGTTATATTTATATGTTACAACACTTCGGGATGGACATCAGACAAATGCAATAAACACCATCATATCTCAGTTCACGCACAAAACTGATGACGGACAAAATCTCTTCACTTTCTAGACATGACATTTCTGAACAGCTTCCTCCTCTGGACCATATGTGGGACCAAATGACTCACAGACTTCCAACATGCGGCCTTTCCTCTTTGGCTCTTGATTTAAAATGAGACTGTGGTGTATCAAATGGTGATGGCAGATTTCCAGAATTACAAAACATCTCAATAAATAGGTATGTTAACAGAAAGAAACTTAACTCTGCTAAACTCCCTGCACCCCGCAATCAAGTAATAGCATGGAGACCGGCAGATAGCACATTAGGCCATTTGTAAACACATTTCAGAGACCAGCATGTGGTCTCTTAGGGTGGTAAAGGTTAGTGATGGCTCTGCACTATTGTTATATTGATTATCTATATGTTTAAAATGTAACCACAATTTTGGAGAAAATAACCACAAAATCATACCACTATTGTATAACTGGTTATTCACAGACAAAAAGAGACAATAAATGCTTAGCTATGATTTAAACCTTTATATAGACCACCATTTTATATTTACCACAAGCTCTGTGAAAGTTTGGGATCTCAATCTTCCACCTACGGAATGCATTAAAAAAATTTCCTAAGTGTACTTGTGGGCCAGGCCTGAGGATAGCTTAACATGATCAAACCAAAACATGTCACCTGTCTAATGCTGTATATACATCATTTGGGACTAAAATGTTAGGTCAAACTGAAATTTTCTTACCAAGTTAATACTTCAAACAATGGGATGGTCCCCCAAAAATAAACAAGTCATGCATATTAATTAATTACATTTCATGATACCTAATTTCAATAAAATATATCCTGACAAAATGCAATTAGTACAAAACAGCAGACAATACCCCATATTTTATCTACAAACAATTACCACATTTCAACAGCTGTATTTCATGGTGATACTTATCAAGTCTTCTGTGATGCCATGCTATGTTGCTGGGAAAATAGTTGTTTTGATTACAGTGCCATCTTCCAAGACAAGCTTGAAAGCCTGACCCTGAACAAGTACAGAAACTATAATCCTTTGGAATGTTAGGAATTATTTATTCAGATACACCACATAACACCACAGAAGACTTGAATCTTCAGTTGTCTTTTAGTTGTAAGTAAGCCATTTTAATTTATCCTGAGATACAACTTTATGTAGTGAAATACTATTTGTTTCTACCACCAACTGGCATAAGGCATGCAGTTCCAAACTCAAGGAAATAGGCACAAATAAAGAAAAGTGGGTGTTCTGATTGTTACTTAATGACAGTACAAGTATGCACAATTTAGGAACTGGCTACCTCTCATGCTCTTATTGTCCCCAAATTTTAATTCTTAAAAAATTAAAAACAAAAATTTATTTTAGATATGCATTTACACATTTTACACAACACACATTTTCTCTTAACCTTAACAACAGATACATAATCAATACAAATTCACTTCCATCTCCACTTTGTTTTTTGTGTGGGGATATGTTATCAAACATTTAGCTCTACAGCCATTCCTCCGGTCTTTCTACTTGTTCCATTTCTTGTACTTACCTTGTAAATGGTGAGATATTATCAAAAAGGTATATAAATCTTCATTTATAATGTAACTGTTGTCTCATTTTCACCAAAAGTGGAAAACATCACAAAACTTGTCATTAAAAAACACTATAAAATTTCACACAAATTGGTCCGGTGGGATCCCAGTTGTTGTACAAGGAATGACAAGAAACTAACAATTGCTTTTTGTGAACTACTTTGTGAACACACCTGAAAATGATCACACATACCATTATGTAATGAATGCAGATAACATATGCAATCAATTACATTACAACAATCTACAACATTAGTTGCACGGTAACACCATAAAATAAATTCATATTATGACTATATGGTAAAGTTGGTCACTCATATTTTCATACCATTAATTTTACTTAGATATTCCATCTAGATCAAGAGCAATGGAATTCCTGTCAGCAAGTTCTCACTGTATATGAATAACTGGAAGAGTAGTAGCTGCAGACAGGGGGAACATTACAGAACTGCTAAGCTTCACCACTAGCAAAGAATTAACATCAATGAACTGCTCTTATATAACTTTAAGACTGCAGGTGATTCTGTGTTTCTAATCTCTTACTACAAGTTTCGTATAATCAACATGTTATTTAATTACGTGAAAGCCACATAACAAATTTTGGAGCACAGCAAGGACACTTACACCTCCTGTGTACTTGCACATATACAGGGTCCGCCAAAAAAATGTATACACACTTTAACAAAAGAAAACTATATATTGTATAATGGATTATTGTAAATCTGCAATATATTTCTATCAACACAACAATATGATATATGTATTTACTTCAATATAACATATATAGTTATTCTAGCTACATGTTTCAACTCCTACAAGTCATCTTCAGGCATTAATATTCAAGAACTACTAGTACATATTGTCTTAAAGGTTTTTATGTCTTAGTCTAACTATTGCAATATGGATCCCTTTATGCATTACAAAACCAGGGTTAAACCCTGGTTTTGTAATGCATAAAGGGATCCCTATTGCAATAGTTCGACTAAGACATAAAAACTGTAACACAATATGTACTAGTAGTTCTTGAATATTAATGCCTGAAGATGACTCATAGGAGTTGAAACATGTAGCTAGATTAACTATATATGTTATATTGAAGTAAATACATATATCATATATGACTGTGTTGACGGAAATATATTGTAGATTTACAATAATCCATTATACAACATATAGTTTTCTTTTGTTAAAGTGTGTGTACATTTTTTGGCGGATCCTGTATTTCTCTATTACGCCACACACACATCATTATAAGCAATTTAATTTTAACAAGACTGATCATTACAAACGTGTATGTGTGTGTATGTGACTTCAAAACAATTTTGACAATGTGTAATCCTCTAATTCTGAAGTTCTGAAAGTTGTATACACCCTGGCAGGGTATATCAAGGGGCAGTGCTAACTCATGATTTTTTTAATAAAAGAAGAAAATCATATTTTAACTTTGTTATAAACACTTCATTATACACAAAATCTTTTACAGCAAACAATAAAACGATTTTTTTTATAACTTAAAAACAGACAAAAATTGTACATTTGGTAACACGACACTGTACATCCATCTTATTACCCATGAAACAAAACACTGTCTATTACTGCGGAAATGATACATTACAAGAACAATTCTTCTGACTGAGGTACAACATACTTCATTTACAATACTGGTTTTCGCATATGAACAATGCATTTAAGTGACCAGAGTTGTATACATACAACAACTAACAATGGCAATTTATTGTCTGTTCAAAATTTATCACATTTTATCCACATTAATGTGGCAGGTTGAGAGGAATTCCATGCTACGTTCTTCAAGCAAGGCAAATGTACACCTGAGCTTTGCCTGGCCTAAAATTTAAAGGCTGTTATGTCATCTACAGGCCTTAACACTAACAAATACAGATAGTTCTGCTATCACAATTTTAAAGATGGTAATACAGAAACATTACAGCTGCAAATTACTCGCCCAAATGCTGTAAATGTCACAGTGGGAACAATAGACCACTTGATGAAAGCTCAAAAGATGGCCAGGCACAACATGCAAATATACTGAAGAATTCACTACTAACTAATTTTCTTTTAGCATTTTTTTAATCAGTCCGTCTTTCCATCTACTCAAAAATTAAAGCACATGCTTTTATGCATAAAGGGTGTCTAGGTAATTCATCAGTTGGGCGTGATAAACGATGGTAGTAACTGTTAAATCACACTACTAAGTTACATACCTACTTAACCACTCCAGTGGCAAACAGCAGACACTAGTGAACATGCTCGCAGCCTCATACAAAAATAAACCTGAACTCAAAAACAGATGCACTCTGAACTGAGATGGAAATGCAGAAGAGTTTAAAAAGAATAAGAAATATAAAACTTAATAACAGTAACTGTGTATGCCTAGCAAAATCACTTTATTTTTTTTTCAATTTAATCATAGTTACTGCAGAAAGTTCACGTAAATATTTCAAAAACTATAATTTATAAGTGCGTAGTCCTGCAATGAAATCTACACATATAACCAAGCATCCAAGATGTGGCATTGTGACATTAACACTCATGACAGGCCATACCGATAACATGGCTACCAGTCTTGTATTCTACATCCCTAACGTAAGCAAGACCTCACACTCATGCAATTGGTGGGTCATCATCATCGTCTTCCTGTCCAATCCGCACTTCATCATAGTGCCGTTGTCTCAGACGCTGAAGTCTGTGAAGCCAATGGTAACGACGTGCAGCAAAGACCAGTCCCACTACTGCCACAATCAGCACCAGTGGAATCAAAATGCTGGCAGCAATAGTAGAACCTGCCATAGCAGTAAGCAGCCATTAGCACCATGTGAGATATTACATTGGTTCCACTGTATTTTAGGCAGACCACCACGGCAAAATTTTCTGTAGAGTTGAAGGCCACGTGCTGTTTAGGTGGCAGTTGTATGTGAAGCACAGAGGAACGGGAGGGACTTCCTCACTACAGTGTGAGGGGCAGTGAAGGATGTGCAGTAACATGCACAGGTTGCAGTGCTTAATCAACACTTCTCACAATGTGAATAAAAGTGAAGATTGGGCCAAAAATCATTACAGATGAAGAGTAGGTACAGATATGGTTGGAAATAAGAAAAGCACCGACTACAACACATGGCCTAAACACTAACCTAAGTCTGTCTTGACATTCAGATTTAGTTTCAGGGTTGAAGAATAACACCACAGCCAACGATAACTCGGACACTGCCTAAATGCTAACCTAAGACAGTCTTGAATGCTACCTTCAGTTGAAGTGGGGGCAATCACAACCCACCATGCCCCACAGCAGACGCATAACCCGTAGCAGCACACCAAGTGCATTCTAGTCTGCCTAATATGCAGTAATGCCTTGAGATTCCCACAACAGTGCTCATAAAGGCTTCTCTCCTCTGTGATGATGCCATATAGATTGGTATAAAGGTGCTAATGTTCAGAGAAACATAATACCTCCACCTTTGGGGTAGTCCAAGTCTGCTCTTCTTGGACTACCCCCTACAAATGGTGGCAGAACATCTCCCATACACAAGTATGCACTAATCTACAAGTCTCAACATTACCTGATACTTTAGATGAATATTCTGACTCTGGCATTGTGGGTTTGTCCTCTGAATGCGAGTCTACGGTAGGGTTTGGGCTCGTCTGTATACATGATTCTGTGGGATGCCGCTTGCTGTATCCTGGTTTACACTTGCACACACCATTATCATTCTTCTGTACGCTACAAACTTCATTTGGGTCTATGCATGCAGAGTCCAATGAATGCAATGAACAATTTTCTGAAATTAAATGATTTAAAATTAGACACCAGTATTTTAAAAACTGAATTGTGCACGTAATTGCTTTAAGTGACATGCAAATATCTCATGTATCTAACTTCAAAATAATTTTACCTGAAGCAGATATGCTTTCAAAAACAAAAACACCGACAAAGACAATTACAAAATGGCGAAGATAGTTCAATTCCATCCCTCATCAAATTTGAATCAGTTCATGCGCTCTCGCTTGACCTTGCCGTACGTTCTTAAGTATATGGCACTTCCTGCAAAATATGCACGATACTGTAAATTGCTGTAAATTGAATCAGCCTTCAGCCTTTTCCTATGGAACAACGACAAGGAAATCACTACTTAACACTTCGTCGCCATAATTACAATTCCTCCAGCGCCCACTTGATGCGCTTGATTTACTAAATTTCGGCCAACAGTGTCGCCAACAGTTAACCGAGCATGCAGTTGGAAATGTAAAATAGAGGTTTACTGAAGTGACAGTGGACGGCGGTTTGATTCACAATGTTTAAAATTTCGGGCAATTGTAGTATGAATAATAAACCCTGATTATTGTAACATATATAATAAAAGCACAAAATGAAAGTGTAATTTTTTTTTGGCTCTTGCCGTCATAGGCATCCCTCAAATAAGGTCTATGAACAGTGCATTGCTAAGTCGTGAGGTATGAAAATCGTGCACAAAATAGAAATATCTGAGACAGACAAAAACTAGTTGCAATCCTGAAGTAAACGAACGCATTCATTGTTCTGCTTCCATCACAAATATAAGGTTTATTCCAACCTATGTGCGGCTTATAACATAAACACCTTGGTAATTATAATTTCAGGCTTACTCCCCAGCAATAGATAAGAACTGCGCTGCTTCTGACGAGGGTTAGGTCATTCCATGGTTTCCATACGGCCAACACGAAACTCCGTATACAAAGTGATGAACGACGAAGTATACGTATAATTATATGAGAGTGTATAATTTTATCTGTGTGATTATCTATGCATCATGTACAATAAATATATGCTGATATGAATAGGAAAAATAGAAATTCAACTCACAAGAATGTTGCTACTTTTAACACATTTCTACAAAATTAGTTAGTTACGTAAGACACATCTGTATAAATAAAGAGCTCGTAGGTTTTCAAAATTGCTTCGGCCTTATATCTCGGCTATGCCATGGATAGGGTCAAAAGACGATTTCTCATTTTAAACATCGTTCGAGCTACAGACGGCAGCGTCGCGGGCAACATTTTGCGCGCGAGCCACAGCTTGAGCTGGAACTAAAGAATGTTTTAGACAGGGACAGAGGCTTCCAGTGAATATGTTTTGTTGAATCTATCCTCTGCTCATAAGAAAAGGCCGCAAGCCACTCTAGCATACTTCAAAGTTACGGATTCGATTTTTCTACCTTGTGTCATTTCTTTCACTTGTTTTCTAAGTAGTAGTGAGACATCGTCTGGTTGAGAAAATCCATTGGTGGACCTTCAAGGTAACGCGGATCTAGTATGCAGTGAGGTAACCGCAAGGTTCCATCAAATGGCGAACGTAATTTAACGTTTTTCATATAATTAGTTGGTAATTACAATCATGTTGCGGAGAATAAAATCCATGCCTACATGCAACAAATTTATGCCAGAGAAATTATACCTGGTACTATTAACATTTCAAAGCAGGAAAATAGAAAGTGGCCTGTTGGTCTAGGGGTATGATTCTCGCTTCGGGTGCGAGAGGTCCCGGGTTCAATTCCCGGACAGGCCCTAAAAGTTTTTTCCTTTGTAGGTTAAGGCCTATAATTTTTAAACTATGAAAACTCTGTATTTAAGAATCAGTTATATCATTTCTATCTAAACCTGTTTACAAATTGGGTGACAGAGACAACATTAGTTCCCTGCAAGGGTAAGATTCCATTCTGACCCTAGGGCCCACCTGGTCTCCTATTTAATGGATACTGAGGGCGCTTTCTTCATAGGTAAAGCAAATGGAACATGGTGCAAACAATTTAACTCAGCTAGTGTTGAATGGGGCTATATCTCAACTCCCACATATGCCTTCATGACATGCACAGGTTCTAAGTTATCCTTTGCTCAGATATGTGTAATTTAGATATCCTCACCAAAATTACATTCAAGTTAGATGTGTCACTGCCATGGATAGGAAGAGAGAGACAGTGTACTGTATGACACCAATTTAATGTTACTGAAATGTTCTGCTGTGAAAGCTCTGGACTGCATATTTAATGGTCCAACCCAGGTTTCAACATCTACTTTTAATTGAGGACACTTACACTCATTTCAGTCTTTACTTGGTTGGTAACTTCATACTACATTTTTGCTTAAGTTTCACTGGATGAGGACACACAAACCAACCGAATATGCCCTGCACAGACGCACTTAAATGGAGTCCTGAATGAAACTGTACCTATATCTGCACATACCTCTGCCCCCAGTCAGTGTAATGGTCAGATCTGTCTTACACTTAAGAGGATATCCAATAGTATACCATAGTAAAAGATCATCAAGGCGCATAAGGCCATGCAATGTAATCATGTGGATTCTTCAGAAACATAAAAAAGAAGACAAAATGGATGTAACCAAATTTAGACCTATCTCTTTATTCACATTCTTTTCAAAGATTCTGGAAAAAAGTACATATACAAGATTGTACCAACACATCAACCAAAATAATATATTAGCAACCAAACAATATGGCTTCAGAAATAATTGCTCAACTGAAAAAGCCCCCTTGAAACTAATAAATGAAATATTATTAGTACTTAATAATATATTAACAGTTGGTGGAATATTCGTGACTTAGAAAAAGCATTCAACTCCATAAATCATGATATACTGTTGTCTAAATGTGAATTTTATGGATTCAGGGACAGAACCAATGCACTGCTATGATTATACCTTCGTGTTAGATATCAGAGAGCACTAATAAATAACAGCTCTTCTAATACTACTACTTTTTCAGAATGGGGCAAAAATGGGACACGGTGTTCGTCGAGGTTCAATACTTGGTCCTTTGTTCTTCTTAGTCTATATAAATGATCTTCCGAATATAATAGCTGACCCATCAAACCAATTCTGTTTGCAGATGACACAAGCATAATAATTACAAATCCTAGTCCCTCAAAATTTAAAGATGTTAAAAATATAATTGATAATGTAAATGACTGGTTCAGAGGTAGTTCATTATCATTAAATTTTGATAAAACCTATTTTTTACAATTAGGGCCTAATAATATTTATGAAATTAATATAAAAATAAGTTGTGACAATAAATTGATTTAAGAGACTAAAAATACCAAATTCTTTGGATTAGATATAGATAGCTCCTTGTCATGGAAAAACCATATTGATCATATGATGATTAAAGCACAGCACAGCATGCTATGCAATTAGGTATGTGCAAACAGTTTATGTCCCAAGATACACTAGGGACAATTTACTTTTCATATTTTCATTCCATCCTATTAAATGGCATAATTTTCTGGGGTAATTCTGCATACAATATTTTTAAAATTAAAAAATTAATAATTAGAATAATTATGAATGCCAGAAACACAGATTCCTGTCATCAGTTATTCAAGACTCTAAAAATTCTACCATTAAAATCACAATATATTTTTTCCCTTTTATTATTTGTTGACAAAAATGGAGATTTATATGAATAAAATTCAGAAATTCATAATACTAACACCAAATTTAGTTCTGACTTACATACTCCAACTGCAAATGTAACAACTTTCCAAAAAGGTCCCTTTTATTTGGGAATCAAAATTTTTAATCACCTTCCTACTAGCATAAAAAATACATATCATTACATAAACCAATTCAGATCTGTTTTAAACGGATTCCTTCTTGTAAATTCATTTTACTCATTGGAGGAATATTTTAATTGGAATTCCAATAGAGACCTTGGCTCAGTGTAATCATTTTAAAAGTAAACATCTAAATATTCTTACATGTAACATAACTCAATACCATTCTATATTATTACTTTTAATTTGAATTCTTAACTCTTAGGTGTATTTATATAAATACACATGTATCTAGATGTAGTGACAAATTCAACTTCCAATTGGTTTTTAAATTTTGTATTGTTATTTATTGTAGTGTGGATGTCCATATACTATAAGTTGTGTCGTAAATTGTAATCTGTAAATGATGTATCCAGTGTTACATATGTGACTGAATGGATGAACAAATAAACCAAACCAAACCAAACTAATGGTAAGTTTCTGTATGGCAACACATCCTAGGAGAGTGTGCTGCTCCTAACCACCCTCATTATATCTCAACATAATTTTCATTTTATAGTTCTTTACAACTTTGCCACATTTTCAAATGATTTAGCTGTCCTTGCATATTTTTGTCACGTATTCGGATAATGAGACTTGGGAATGTATGCTCCTTCTTGTACTGTGAGACTTAGAAGACGAATTTACTGTGATCTTTTGAAAAGACTGTTGCTATTCACCAGTCAACATAGCATATCCAGTCAGAAAACTTGAATGTTTCTTGAACATATGCCAATTTTTCACTGTACTTATCTCTTAGACCAACCTTCCATCTCACAGTTTCTACATAAGTTTTTATTACAATTTAGTTCTCTAGTCTTATTACCATATATTACTCATAATGAGACAGAAAATGAAATGTTTTGTCTACAAAAAGGAAACCATGATTTCTCATCCCTACTAACAACAATGACAATGCCAGCAGCAACAACAGCAAATATGATGATGATGATGATGACAGCAGCAGCAACTGGATTAATTCACTTTCCCCCTTTCCAGCAAACTTCTTCCCATGACCAACTAATGGGTCACAACCTACAATTTTAAAACAAGGAAGTAGATGCCCGTTAGGGTGATACACAGTACTGCCACGGGAACTGAGAACACCAAACAAGAACTCTATGGGCAATGGGACTCTGGTGAAGCTGAGGCAGACCCAGCAAGCCTATTGCGAATAATAATACTGTAATGCTTTCAAAGTTGCAGATAGTCTCAGAGAAGAGATGATAAGAAGTTCTCAGGTTACTTCCTATAAAGCCAGCCATACCAAGCCACATCAAATGAATTTTGGTGAGTGGCTGGTATGCCCAAGTATCTGTAGCCTTGCTGATAACTTTAAAAAAATTTTGTAACCCCAACATTGTTTTTGTTTCTATTTCACCATTCAGAGTTTCCATTTGTCTAGCAAGAGGCCAATTACCAAGATGTTTTTTTCTCTGCTCAGATGGACCACTGAATCTTTTTGATCAAAGGAAACATATTATGAAAAATTCAATTATGTGAGTGTAATAGTGACTATTACAGTCAGTATACCGACTCGTTACAGGCTGGACGGTCCTGGGATCGAATCCCAGTGGGATCGAGATTTTCCACAGACATCCAGACCAGGCCTGGGGCCTATACAGCCTGCTACTGAACGGGTACAGGGTCTCTTTCCCAGGGGTAAAGCAGCCGGGGTGTGGTGTTGACCACCCACCCCATATAGTGCCAAGGTTAAAGAACGAATACAGCTATGCCTCTACTCCCCCTCTGGGCCTTCATGGCCTGTGCTAGGGTGAACTTTACCTTAGCTTTTTAATGGTTAACAGACAAACACAAAAATTGTTACTTACAGTATGTCAGCAGTCAGCATTACTATACAGTTAACATCCCCTGCAGGGAGGTTCTTTCTTTAGTGAGTTCTATCAGTAGTAAATAAAAGAAGAAAAGCAATGTACATATAACATAGCAATGAGGCATATTTGTGCAACCAATGTTGAATGGAAAAGCAATAACTATTGCATATTCTGTGTGTCTGCAGCCTTAGTTATCCAGCATGCAAAGTGCACGTGCTGTGTTAAATTGTTATCTGCAGCCTGTCTGGCTCTACCACATTTTTCCACATTATCTCGCACATGGCACAATCTTGGTGAAAAAGTTATTTTACATAAAGTGTGTGTTTTAATTTTTTCTACAGCTTTTGTCTGAAACATTTCTCATGCTAAGAAGGGTTGAGATGTGATCAAAAATGTAAATTGGTCTTCATGCAAAGTACCCGTTATTCTAGTCAGATTTTAATGAAACTTTAATATTCTTAACAGATTTTTTAAATACACTGTTATCAAATTTTGTGAAAATACATCCAATGGGAGTTAAGTTGTTCCTTGTGGGCAGGATGGATGGACAGACATGATGAAATTAATATTTGATTTTCACAATTTTGTGAATGTGCCTAAAAACCAAGTAACATATGCTATTGCAAGTTGTGAAAAATATACCGTGCATAGCACATTTGGAAAGTAATGCCTCCACATTTGTAATTTTACATCCACACACACACACCCACTGGTCCCCATACCAAGCCATAAAATTAGAGTACAAAAATTACCACCTTCTATATTTAACCCTTTCGTGCGTGCCAAAAAGTGTACAATATTTTGCGTATGATTCTCAGAAGAAACAGAGACTATTTTCCTAAACAACATTAAATGACTGACCCTCATCTTACACCTTCAGTAAACATTTGGTACAGCCTGAACTAAATTTCTATACCACTTACATATTTTTCAGGCTTCAATAAGCTGCTATCTAGACAATCGAAGAATTGTGATTCGATTCCCAGCAAAAGCGAAAGAATTTTCTCTCTTTGACCATCCAGATCGGCCTCCTATTTGCAAAATGAAACAAAACATAAAATATAGCTCAAAATGTACACCTTGTTTCAATACTTAAATTTCCCAAGTAGTTTCCCTCTAGTTCATTGACATCCTATTTCTTCCAGAATGAAATCTGATAAACAATTCTGCTAATTCTCTCTCTGTCTGAGAGAGAGACAGAGAATTAGCAGAGTTGTTTATCTTGCTCTATGCACAGGAAATGAGACCCTTTGTCAATTCATGAATTGTACAGTAACCTGCTCACTACTGCAACATTAACTGTGTTCCAAGAACAGTAAGAAAGAGAGGGGCTTTGCTTCTGGTTGACACAAGTTTGGATTTCACACCATCTGCATTTGATGTTGTAGACACAGTCCTCAGTTTTCTCACACAAGTTTTCAAAGGGGCTAAGACTACTTACACTACTCAGATTTCTTTTCACTCTTGCCAATCTAGCAAAGCAGACAGAAAGGAGCATAATGACATGACATTTGTCAATATTAAGATGCAACTGGAGCTGTATTCACACACACACACTTATTTGGTAACACAGTCCCACAGCCAAACAGGTAAACAACCATGAATTACTGTCTCACTGATGCACTGAGAGAAAACAAATTAATAAAAAATACAAGAAGGGCTACAACAGACTATTATCTATAGTAATAGTGGGGACAACCGTCAGTGGCCACAATATATAGTGACTAATTTTAGAGTTCTAGATGGTATTTCTATTTGTTGGAAAATACAGGTACCTGATTAATCTTTCAATCAGTTTAAAGCTGCAGAATGGATGACTTGTTTGCAAACCTTAATGCTGTTTTATCACCACTACCTTCATCTGTTCATGCTAGGCATTTCAGTGCAAATACTTGCACCACAACATATGCAGGGAAGTCACATTCATTATCTATAGGGCCACAGTGAAAAGTTCTGATGTAGGTAGGGTTGGCACTTTGGTGGGTCAGAAACTGAAACCAATACATATTGCAAACAAAAGAGAAAATATTTTCATTGCTATAACAAAACATTATCTCACACAGTCAATATATACAGCAAATCAATTAATCTCAAGATAGGAAATGTACGAAATTTTAACAAGTATTACAAAGAGGTAAAATTATCTCTTCAGTATAATAATATGCTAAAACTTTGTATGAAAAATATATATTTATTGTTTAATCTAACAGCATCAGTTTTATATGAAGAGCAACATTTCTTTTCTTTAATATAATCAGTTAATTCAAATTACTGTGCTGCAAGAGCAGCAGTATTACTGTTATCATGCACAATAAAGCTAGAACTTTACAGCACTTTTTGGTCCCACGTTTTACATTTTCCTCAATTTCAGAATATTACTCTAAAAGTACTAATATATACAGTAATTTACTCTATCCTATAAACAAAATTTTTAGTGGTCCCTGGACAGGAAATAAATGCACACTTTGCCACATGTTCAGTTTCGGATGCACAAACCTTTCCTGCTGCCACAAATCATAATAACTGTTCATTCCTCTACACATAATGATTTGAGATATAGTACTCTCAGAACAACTTTTCTGATGCACTCACACATGAAAATTTACAAAACTTCAGGGCCAAACTTACATACATTCTTAATTGGCAACATATCATATGGCAAATTCCTTTCTTTGAAAAATACTCAGTTATTTCACAAAATTATCATATAACTTAATTAAACGGCCTAAATTTAATCTGGCACAGCAGACAGAAATGCTCAGTCTACTCGAGCCAAAAACCACCTTGCCAGAAGACTACACAATTAACTCGTAACAACTCATGCCAGCATGTTACGGACAAAGAGAGACAAAATATTTATTTAAATCTCTAACGTGCCACTAGGCAGACACAGCACCAAGTCCTCAGCCATTTTCTATAAATTAATTTGACTTACACAGACAGGAATATTATCAGGTTACTATATAACATACATACGAAAAGCTTAAAACTTATAATGTATATACACAATATTAACTCTTTTAACATCTTGCTCCTCATTTCATCCATGTCCACCCAAGCAGAAATGCTGGTTGGAAGCAACAACAATGCACCAGTTTTGACAACCTATGCCAGCAGCCTGACTGTGTAGAACAGCTCCACGCAATTGCAAAATACCTGCAAGAAAAATTAATCCTTGTTTAACAAAGAGGTGACCTATGACTACCATACAATATTCATGCTGTCAATGACCTGAGTCTTATGGTCGCAAGGGTAATTTGCCTCTAATACATATATAACAGCTAAAGGTTAAAAAAAGAAAGTATAGTACAAAAATACTAAATCTGATAGGCAATGTGTCATATTTACCGACAGCAGATGTGCACATACAGTTTGAACAATTCATTTAAATGTCATACATAACATCATATAAACAGAATATTAGTATTAAAGAAACATGGTTACAAAATTGACTTGAAAAATTCAATTGTAAACTAATAGGGGACATTGTGTACCATGACGCTAGTTTTATCATATATATCATTCTGTTATAGTTGCCTCATTTTCCAAAAATATCATTACATTCATGCTTCAAAGACATATTTCAAGATATAAAAATACAGTACTTTATAATAACAAATATCCAGATGAAAAATTATTAAGGAGATAAATATGGTGGCCATGAGCCTGTTTCCTTACATATCAAACAGAGCAATGAAGGTAGCAGGTATATTTTGGTTTTACAACCCTTTATCTAATTAATGAATTATCAGGCACGTTTGCACAAATAGTGAAAACCACCTATTAGCTTCATCGTGCCTGTCCATCCATCTGGCCAGAAGTATCAACATGGCCCCTGCTGAACAGATTGTCACAAAACCTGTTGCTGGGAACTTATCCAAAAACATGACAAGCAACCCAAAATTTGGTTAAAACTGGACAACAGTACTGGGTACTTCATGTGAAGACCTAAGTAAGTTTATTCTGTTGACAGCAATATGAATTATTTTGCACTTCGACAACAGTATGAAGGGAACCTAATTTTGCATTTTCATGGCTAACATTCAATGGTTACATATTACTGACAGCTACATGGAGGTCAACAATAATACAAAGGTCATGCACTGTTGTGTTTCCACAGCAAAAATGGTTATGTGAATGTGCCACAATGTTACACTATAGGTACAGTGCCTTTCTTGTTTTTAAAACGACGACTTCTACTTCAGTTACGTCCTGTGGTACAGAGAAACCAAAAATGGCACATAAATTGATAAGACTACACATGAGGACACTTTACTGACATAATATTTATGTTTCTTTTAGTAATGTTACCTCATTTACAGCACCAAAAGGGTTGAACCACCAAGACTTTAAAGATAATTCCAAACACAGGATTTCAAATTTTTTTTAATTCAACATTTCATTCCAACATTTGTGCTTTCAAGTACTGCAGCTCAGAAGAAAATAACTAGACTCACCATCAGGACTCTGGAAACATATCTGGCTTTACCAGAACATGACAGTGTTTGTTCATCAAGCTTACCTCACAGAAAAGTGCTGTATTGTGTTCCCTAGTTACGAAGCGGATCTAAGCTTTCTAGTGAGAAATCTTCATTACCAAATGAAAGTCCTCGACTGAAACCATCCTGTAAGACAACATGATCAATCAGCACATTTTAAAACAAACTGTCTGTTAGGAGTATACATTTTTTGGAATCTGGCCCAACATATATGTGTCGAGGTAATTACATTCTTATGACCAACTGTTTTGTAAACCCTGTGAAACCCATGTAACCAGCAGCACATAAACTTCACCAGAAACAAGTGACAGACCCTGAGCAATAAGAACGTGATCATAATAAAAATTTAATTTTTCTGATTCTTCATCTTCTCTGGCTTTCATGTACATTCAACACTTCTCACTTCTTTCCATGCATATGGCATTACAATGTGCTGAAAGAATGTTATGTCCAATACAACAATGTGTGCTTGGTCTGAAAGGCTGACTCTGAAAAAAGCTGTTAATAACAATCTGAAGCCATGCCATGGCTCAAGCATGCACTGGTTTCTCACTGCAGAGGCCAGTGTTCAATGCCAGGCCAGGCCATGTGGAATTTGTGGTGTATATATTTAAAATGTCCTTCACAACACAACTTCCAAATCTTTAGGTTATTAGTTTTGGTTTTTCAGTTAAGCCATTATCAGACTTATTCACTATCACGAGCCATATAAACCAAATCTTTAGGTTATTAGTTTTGGCTTTTTGGTTAAGCCATCATCAGACTTATTCACTATCATAAGCCACATAAAGAAATTATACCTGCATATGGGATTGAGATCTAATTCCCTTACAATATTAGTCATAAAAATTAATGTAAGGGAATGAGATCTCATTTGCATATGCAGGTATAAGTTGTTTATATGGCTGTTGATAATGAATAGGTCTGAAGCTTGCTTAACTGAAAAGCCAAAACTAGTAATGTAAAGATTTGTAAACTGTGTTGTATATGGCGGTGTTTTAAATAAATAAGTAAATAAATAAATATAAATTTAACTGCAGCACACAGGCATGTTTCACCTACAGAACCTGTGGTGGGAAAAGTGACATGGGAACACATTTTTCTCTGCACATTTTGGTTTTCCCCTGTCAGTATCATTCCATTACGGCTCCATACATTTCATTCACTAACCACTAATGCTACATAAACTTAGCAGCTGACAATGTTGTTTATACCTCCATCCCACACCCAACTCTACTCTTTCACTAGTCAATAATACGAGTTCAGGGGATTGAGTTCTGGTGGAGGCGATATTTTCTGCATGTGTTAAGACTGACTCTGGGGTCCACCCAGTCTCCTGTTTGACAGGAGACTGGGTGGGTGAAGCAACTTGTGATGGGAACACTAGAGGCCAGTCTAGATGCACATCTCCTGCCTTGTGAGGTAAAGGGTTTTATTTAATAATGCTCTCAAATAGTGTCAGTAGTAAATTAGCAAATATAAGTACAGAGTATTCATGAAATGGTAATGACAGGGTAAAGCTGCAGTAGATTTAACTGGGATATACTGTTGTGATGAAGATATACAAGCATAGGTTGTGTTGTACATGAGCTGAAACATGTTGCAATAAAACCTATCAACATATAAGAGATTGCCGTGACTGACGGCTACTTTCCCTCTGAATTCTCTGAATTACTCAAAAAAAAATTTAATCTCAGCACCATTTTTTACATCATAAATCCCTCAAGGTCTGGTATGTAACTGAACCCAGATCTCCACAGTGAGAATTGGGCAACTGGCAACCTCAGTCTTGGCACAGCCCTAATATGCTGTAAGTTGACAAGACATTTTACCTTCATCTCAAGGAGTCTCTTGTCTAAAAGCCCAATGGCATTTTCCAACTCCTGTTGAGATGGATCTCCACTGTCATGGTTACCAAAGTCTCCCATTCCAAATGGATCTTGAAGAACACCCACAGCTGAGGGCACCTGTTGCTTTGGTGTAGGCCTGTGGCACAGGAATAGAAAAAAGAGAGGTTAAGTTCATCTCATTTGTACAATGTATGCATCTGACAGGTTCCTGCAATCTGTTGGGCCACAGAGTGGGAATAGACAAATAATTCTATCACGTGATGCATGATTTGGACTTGCAGCAAAACCAGAAAAACCAAGAATGTATGAAAATTATAATTTCTCTTCAATTTTACCTCAATAACTGTTGAACAGTTACTCTGATGTCAGCCTATCCATTGTGTACTTGGACCACACACAAATCCCAAGCCACATGTTGTTACAGCCACTGTATATGTAACACTGTGATAAGTGTTCAATCAATCAGTCATTTTTTGTGATTAAATACCATCTGTGAGTTACACAGCAAAACACCTTGCTCAGGTATGAAGCATATGTGAAGAATGGCTGTTTGAGAAAATAATTATGGCACACAATTCAGGATGTTACACTTCTGCATAAATAAAAACTGAATAATGTTGTCAGAACTAATTTAATGTAATGGTCTCAAATAATTTCTTTTGAAACACAAACCTGTGATTAAGTGTGAACTCATTTCACACTAATGCCAACTTTACAGTAATGTAAAGAAATGTCTGCATAGGGATTTCTGTAATGCCAGCACTTATACTGTGGTTGTTAACATCTCTACTCAATGTAAACCATGCCTGTTCTGACAGAAACAAAAATTCTTGAATTTTGTTTCTGTCCACCATTGAACCCATCCTTAAAAATGTATCTATTCTGTATATTGTACTTTCACATGGCAATAATGACACGGGCTATTTTTAAAAATACTTTTATTTTCTATTATGTATGCTTTGCCAAAATATCACAGAAATTACTCGCTCTTCAAATGAACATATCTTATAGGCATCCTGGGACCATCCAAGGTCCACATGTGATAACAAATGACTAATACACAAGTACCTATTCTAGCCGCTTACTTATCAGTGGCTAAACCACAGCTATAATCCCTAAACAAGCCCATACATGCCAGTCATGTTTTCGTATACCTGGGGACAAATTAAATCTATGTCTCTCTAAAATCATCCTGATATTTTTATAGATGCAAGGTCTAAATTTGAGAGTTCATCATGTAATTATTTCCACTGCATCGAGACTTAGTCCTAAATACTCTCCCCATCACTTTGTTCTCAAACACCTTCAACATATGTTCTCTCAGAACAAAAGACAAAGTTTCAACAACAACAACAACAACAACAACAACAACAACAATAATAATAATAATAATAATAATGAGGCAAAAATTTGGGTAAGTATACTGTATCTTACCTGCTGGTGGCAGAGGGTACTGACAGAGTTGATGATGAAGCAGGATTAAATGGAGTGGAGCCAAACAGGTCCTCTTTAAATGGATCTGCATGCTGTGACACTGTGCCATTGTGTGTGTGTGAACGTCTGGATGAGTCTCTAGGCACTTTTGGAGGTGGAGCCACTGTAACAAATTGTTCTCATTGCATTAATGTTAAAGCATGCATGCACGCACGCACGCACACACACACACACACACACACACACACACACACACACACACACACACACACCATACACACACACACACACACACAGAGATACATGCCAATTCATACACAAGAAACTGTGTTAACACAAACTTACATTTCACAAAAGTATCTGGTTTAT
>Ga0209755_10003307_pt1 | contig 20394 bp, 17 predicted proteins | sample TergutCo191P1_FD_187301 | JGI IMG/M metagenome (GOLD analysis project Ga0209755, IMG submission 187301) | Cornitermes sp. P1 segment gut microbial communities from Petit-Saut dam, French Guiana - Co191P1 (SPAdes) (version 2) | ecosystem: Host-associated > Arthropoda: Insects > Digestive system...
ACACTGCAGATCACTAAAAAGTGGGTCAACAAGATCAGGAACTGGGGGCAAATATACGGCGAACTCGCTATCGCGTTCGAGGGCAGGATGCCATAAAAAAGTTGCTTTTATAAATGCGCAGATCGTATTTTATGTTCAAGGCCCCCTATATAGGGGGCCTCGGGAGACGAAATAAGAAAAACGGAAAAACTAATTTACAGAAAAGGTTTTACACTCCCCTGATCGGGAAATTCCCATTTGTCCTATACATCAACATTACTGATATCGCACAAAAACCGCCTGTAGGGGCGACCGCCCTCGGTCGCCCGCCCCGGAATTGCGATATTGCGTTTGATTTTAACGTATAACGTAATCCGTGCGTTGGCGGGCGACCGGGGACGGTCGCCCCTACGGGTATTATCGTTATCAAAACCCGGATTATTGGTGATTTTGACGTTATCTTTTGACGTTTAATCATGTTAATCCTTTAATCAGGTAAATCATGGTTCAGACAATCATCAATACACCGACAAATTCCCATTTATCGCACATCCAACCGTAGGGGCGTTGCGCGCAACGCCCTACGAGTCGGCATATATCCATTACACCGCCAAAACAACGTCAAAACAAAATTTGTTGCAACCCAGGCGTCAGCACGGTTTCGTTCCAGCGCACGAGCTTCGCGAATGTCTCGTATTGCGCCGGTGTCTCCGCACTTGTGCATGATTTCCGGGGTGTTATTTAAGATGCGCCGGCATCTCCACCGTCTTGCCGTTCATCCCCGGCAGCTTCCCGTTCTCCGTCTTCCAGCTGGTCTCGGTCTCGGCTGTAAAGCGGTAGCCGAATGTGCCGTCCGCGCTGATTTCCGCGCTGCTGATGTCGGCGCCGTCCCCGGCGTCTTCGCCCTTTACGGTCCACTTGTCGGCCTTGCCGTCTCTGTTTTTCATGCCGGCGAACGCCAGGTTCTTTGACAGCTCATCCTCGTAGCCGCTGTATGTGCCCTGAATGTAGCCCACTACGCGCCCCGTGCTTGTGTTTACCCCCGTTACGGACGGGTTCAGCGCGGCGCAGTTCGTCACTTTGCCGCCGGTAACCGTGCTGCCCGCAATGCCGCCGGTGCCCTCCCTGCCGCTGACCGCGCTGATGGAGTAGCAGCTGTTTACGCTGGCGTTTCTGACACGCCCCGCCACGCCGCCTACGCGCCCGCCGCGCCCGCTGACCGCGCCGGTGGAGTAACAGTTGGCTACGCCGGCGGTAACATCGTCGCCGTAAACAACTCCCACCACTCCGCCCACATCGGTAGTGCCCCTTACGGCGCCTGTAGAGTAGCTGTCGATCACCATGCCGTTGTTATACCCGGCCAATCCGCCTACATACTGGTCGCCGCCGGCCTTAGCCGCCGAATAGCAGGTCGCTATGCGGCCGCCATGATTGCCGCCCGCCAGGCCGCCTACATAATCTACCCCGTTAACCGTACCTGAGGAATAGCTCAGAGACAGCCCCGCCCAGCTGTTGCCGGCGATGCGCCCGGCTATGGCGCCGACCTGGTTCCCGGCGGTAATATCCACATCCACGACGCCCAAATTGTTTACGTGGCCATTGGAATTATCCCTGCTCGATATCATGCCGAACAGCCCGGCGCATTGAAGATTGGGGTCGTTTATGTAGAGGCCGCGTATCTTGTGCCCGTTCCCGTTAAACGTGCCCTCAAACGAGTTTTCGCACCCCGCTCCTATCGGCACCCAGCCCTTGCCGCCGTTAAACGGCGACCCCTTGCCAAACGCCGAGAGGTCAATATCCGCGGACAGGCCAACGGTTACGCCGTGAAAGCTGGTGCCGCCGTTCAGCAATTGAGCCATGCCCGCCAGCTGCCCGGCGGAGGAGATGGTAAACTCTTTTTTTCCGGCCCTGTACCAGCGGGTATCGACCTCCCCGGCCGCGGCGGAGGGCTTTATCTCGGGGGCCGCCGGGGAGGGGCGGCCAACGCCCGGAGCGGGGTCGGCGGCGCGGCCCCTCACGCAGCGCACCGAAAACGCGTAGCCCCAGTCGATGCGGTTTTCATTTACGTAGTTCATGTCCCAGCCCATGGCCCGGTAGCGGTCATGACCAATGTCGTCGTCTGCCCACCAGTAACCGCCCATGCCGGCAAACCTGAAATCGTTGTTGCTGTAGCCGCCCTCGCGGAAGCCGCCCGGCAGGGCCGAGAAGCCAAAATCGTCGGTGCCGCTGCCGCCGGAGTTCCAGCCCTTTTTGGCCTTCAGCTTCTTGCCGGCATCGTTCCACCTGCGCTTATCATCATCATACGAGCCTCCGGCGGCTATAAACAGGTCATCCCACTCCCGTACGCCCGGCAAACGCCACCCCTCCGGACAGGCCTCCTTCGTATAACTCGACTGGTACAACCTGCCGTATTTGGCGCAATTCTCCTCGGCTTCACCGTAACAGACGCCATACCCGGATGACCCGTAATTGAGGTTTTCCGCCATCCACATCAGGCCGCCTGCCTTAACGGTACGGTAGCGCTTGCCGTCCCGCGGGTCGGTGATGTAGCCTTTGGCATCGGGTTCGATGCCGGGCTCTTCGGCGGCGCTGTTATCTGCATCTGCCCCGGTATCAGTATCAACGTCCGCCCCGGTCTCCGCAGCGGCGGCCGTTTGAGCGGCGGATTCCGGGGCGTCGCCGCCGTCTTTTGGTTTCTTATCCCCGCCGCATCCGGCACATACCAGCGCTGCAACAAGCGCCGCCAGCATCATCATCCTGCCCATAACAATTCTCCTGTCAAAAAAATATATGCCGGCGTTAGTCATTCCCGGCAACTCCTCCAAAAATATCCAGCGCGATACCCGTAATGCACGTATCGTCGAACTTGGCGCCCGGGTATACTTCGAGAATCTCGAAACTCAGGTCTAACTGGTACCCGTGCCGGCCCGCGGAGTTCGCGATTCTTGTGAAATTCCCGTCTATGGGTATACGCTGGCCGGATTTTTTCGGATAGATGCGCAGGTTCTCCGGGAGATTGAATACCTGCGGTTTTATAACATCGTTGAGCTGCAGGTCGCACCAGTGCTTGCCGCCCACGTAGAGCCGCAGGGTTTTTACGCGCGTGTTGTTCCTCCACGTTGTCTCGTTCTTAGTGTAGCCGTTTACGATCATCAGCGACTTGAAGTACATGGCGTCTTCGGATTTGGCGGTATTCGCCAGAGTGCTCACCTGCATATCGACACGCTCGCCGATGCCGTACCCCTTTACGCCCTCGCACCACGCGGCCCCGCGGGTACCCCCCGCCCTGTAGTCTTCGTTTCGCAGATTGCTCGCGTAATACGTTATGCTTTTGCTGGGCGGCAGCGCGGAGCTTGATGAGAACTCCTCTTTGTACTGCCCAAAATGCCACTGCGAATTTTCTTCCCTGAAGATGCCTACATACCCGCTGAAATGAAAGAAGCCGTCGGAAGAAAACGGCGAGGACGACGGCATGTGGGAGCCGTAATCGACAATCGCTGAGGGGGTGAGCACGCCTTCGCGGCGGTAGCTGAATGTCGTTGTTTCCGTGCTCGATACGGTTTTTCCCTCTTCGGTACGTTTAGTCACCGCTATGCGCCGGGTTGGAAAACCGTCGCTGTCGTATTCGTATCTGTATGTATACAGAGTGCCGTCGCTGTCCTTGCGTTCAATAACATTATTGTTATTGTTAAGGCCCAGTGTAAGCTCAACGTAATGCTGCAGAAACCATTTGGGGGTATTGCAGTACAAGAACGGCGACTTCTTATCATCGTATTTAAACTCCATTGTCCGTTTCTTCCCTACGCTCGTCGCCTGCATACGGTTTCTCAGCTCCTGCGGTATCTTATCGCCGCGTTTTTGCAGCTGGTTGTACGGGTCATCGGTAACGACGCTCTCCACTTTAGTCAGATTGGCGCCCGTGTAATGGAATGTTTCGAGATGTTTCACGCTCTCGCCTTCAAAGGCGTTACAGTCTACATAACAAAAATCCTCGCTTTCCCGCTTGGTGATATACCCTCCGCTGTTTACGGTAATTGTGTGTTTGCTGTTAGAGTTGGGATTGTCTACGCTTACGTTTATTGTATTCCCTTTTCTCGATATATCCATACTAACCGCGTCTTCATTAAAAGAGGCCAGCTCGTTTCCGTTGTAAGTAAGCGCCCCGTATTCGCCGATTTTGACGATGCGGTTCTTGTCGTCGTATTCAAACGTAACCGCATAATAATCCGTTGACATGCTTTCGAGCAGTTTCACGCCGTCCTGTTTCTGAGCGTACCCATCTGCCATCAGCGCTGTGATAAGCGCTGCCGTCAATACTAACGTCCTGGCCATAACAAAATCCTCCCGTCAAAAAGTTATATGTCTGAGCATCCAAAAGCGATACGTATATATTCGATTATAGATTATACAATTATTACACGATTAAATATTATACCTGTGCCCCCGGAGACATCACGGATGTCGTGCAGCCTATTTCTGCCGCGTGGGTGAAGTCGCGCAGGTTTTCTGCCGGCACACAGATGGCTTTGCCGTCTATGGAGCTGATTGCTCTTTTTAGTCCGGTCATGGCCGCTTTCACGGCGTTTATGGCGATTTGGGCCGCATGGTCCGCAGGTTGTTGTCCGGCGCCGGTGAAGGCGCCGGCAAAGCATTACTCATTGCAATGTTATCCCGCTGTCAATGACAGTATCCACGCCGTCATCTTCCGGCAGCGGCTCTGGTTTGGGCGGCTCTTTATAGCGCCACCGCTCTATGTCAAAAAATAATGCCTGGCGCAGCCCGCCCGGCATCAGGTATACCTCGTTGGCGTCTTTAAGGCGGACGTGGTTGCTGTTCCAGCTCGGGCCGCTCGTGCCTATGAGCAGTACGCCGGCCAAAGTCTGCGTGTCGGGGGCGTAGATCTCTACCGAAAACCTCGCGCCGTCGTCAACCTCGAATTTGGATTGATTTGCCGGATTGTCGGAGACTATGTCGCTCTTTTTAAGGGATACAATACGCTCCACCGCTATCTGGGCAAGCGCACTGTCGGCCTTTACGAGTGAGTCGCCGGCGCTGCTGACCTTCCATCCGCAGGGGCATCTTTCCACGCGGATCCTGCCGTCGCCGTCGTTGATCACGAAGGCCGCGATGTGCCGCTCCTCAAGGGCGGGGAATAGCTTCATTTTGTGCTCCGGCGGGCGAATGCCGGCCATCCTGCCGGCTACTATGAATATCGCGGTCACTATGGCCAGCACGCTTATGCCGATGATCAGTTTCTTGTTACCCATTGTTTACGTTCTCCTCCCTGCCGGCGCCGTTATTCGTATTGACGGCGGTATTAATTGCGGCGGGTTCTGTTTTTTGTACCGGGGCGGACCCTGCCGCCGGTGCCGCGTGCTCCCGCCTGCGCAGCGATATCACAATCCCGGCTATTGCTACCAATACCGGCATGAGCAGCAGGTTTACCCACCGTATCACACCCGGTCTGCCCGACCCGGCCTCAAGCACGTTGGCGTTGATCGTCTTGTCGCGCAGTGTGCGGGAGCGAACGGATATAAGGTTGTTGTCCTGCGACAGCCAGTCCACCATGTTCAGCAGGAACGTGATGCTCGAGTTTGAGGCGTTCTGCGCCGATACGAAGGTCGCGTCGCCGACGACTACCAGATTGCCGTTTGTGTTGGACGGGATCACCGCGCGGTCCTTGTCGTCGCCGTCGTGCAGCTTTATCTGGCTCATCTTATCATCCTCGTCCGGCGCACTCTCTTTGGCCGGCGGGACAGGCTTGCCGTCGAATTTGCTTTTGAAACTGCCGCTGAGGTGCATGACCAGCGCGTGCTGGCTCATCATCTCTTTGGCGGGGAGGATGTATTCGGCCTGCGGGTTGAGGTCGAACTGCCCGGTAACCGCCCAGCTCTGCGCTGATGATGATGCCAATATCGATACGGTGATACCGGTTTGCGCATTTGCCGTGTCGGGCGCACGGGTGAGCGAGCTGGCCCAGCCGAGCAGCAAGTCTGACTGCGACGACACCACCGGGTTGTCGGATGCGAAGCCGCCCTCGGTTATCCGCACGAAATATGGATAGGGGAGGCGCTCGTTTATCGTGAACATCCCCAGGTTGCGCGGTATCATCACGTGGCCGCATGAGGCGTCCATGATGAGGTTGCGCTCTACGTGTACGCCGTAGTGCTCAAGCAGCTCCAGAAGCGGCGTCTCCTCAACGCTGCCCTGCGGGCCGTACTGGGAGAACGTGACGTTCACCGCGTTGGTCATGACGAGCAGGTTGCCGCCGTTCATGAAGAACTGGTCAACCTCAAACGCGACGCGCTCGGTAAACCGCCCGCCGCCGGGGACTATAAGCGTGCGGATGTCCTTGTCTACAGGTTTCCCCTCCGACGCGTCTACGATAACCACGTCGTAGTCGCGCTGCAGGCTCTTGAAGACCGGCTCGAACTTCCGCTCGGTGGTCTCGCCGTCCATGTTCATCTGCGCCCTTATTTGCGGCGGGATGGCGTCGGCGGTCTGCGTTTTCAGTATGCCCACCTTGGGCGCCGCGTCGCGCTTAGCCTTCATTATCGCCTGCGTCAGGTCATACTCGAGCGTCGCCAGGTTCTGCACAATAGGTATCGCCTCCTTGCGGTCGGCGTAGGTTACCGCTATACCCATATACCCCATCATTACCTCGGCCTTGTCGCGCTTGATGGTCTGCAGGCGGACTTCGGGGACGCCGAGGTTCTGCGCTGCGGTAATGGCGTCTATGTTGCCCGCCGGGTCTTCCCACGTTACCTTCAGCTTTCCGCCGGCGATGTTCCTGTATTCGTTCAGCAGGTCGCGCACGGTGGTGACGGTCTGGTGCGTCTCCGGCGGCAGTTCCTTGGAGAAGAACGCCCGCACGGTAACGATGTCGTCTAACCCGCGCAGAATGCGCTTCGTGGCGTCGGAGACCGTGTACTGGCGGTCCTCCGTCAGGTCCAGACGGAAAAAGACGCTGTTCGACGCGTAGTTGACAAGCGCAGCAACGGCGATTACTGCGGCTATGACTACGGCGACTTCGGCCCTTGATTTGATTTTTGTTTTTTTCATGGCTCTACTCCGATTTCCTGCTGCCGAGCGACTGCGCGTTAAGGTACAGGAACACGCCCGTCATCGACAGATAGTAGATAACGTCGCGGCTGTCAATCACCCCGCGCTCAATGCTCTCGAAGTGCGTGAACAGGCCCAAATATGAGAACAGCGGGACGAACAGGGCCGGGATCTTCATCGTCACCATAGGGTGGCCGATTATCATCATCACAAAGATCACTACCCACGCGAGGATGAACGCGACGATCTGGTTCTCGGTGTGGGATGATATCCACAGCCCAATCGCGAGATATGCCGCACCCATCAGCAAGGCCCCCACATACCCCCCAATGATGGGGCCGGGGTCGGGGTTGCCGATTATGAAGAGCGTTACCGGTATGGTTACCGACAACGCCACCGCAGACGCCAGAAACGCGAGCGTGGCGAAGAACTTGCCCAAAACCACCTGCGCGTCGCTCAGCGGCCACGTGAGCAGGAGCTCTATCGTCTTGCTCTTCTTCTCCTCGGCCCAGCTGCGCATGGTTATGGCCGGAACGAAGAACAGGAACACCCACGGCAGCAAACCGAAGTAGTTGCGCATGTCGGCCTGATTGATCAGGAAGAACGGCTGGAAGTACATAAAGTTTGTGCCGATCAGAAATACGATGATGAACACGTACGCTATCGGCGATATGAAGTACGACGTGAACTCTTTTTTGAAGATGGCCATAACCGTATTCATTATTTGCCCCCTCCCGTCAGCTGCGTAAATACCTCTTCGAGGCTCGTGTGGTCGCGCCGGAGTTCCGAAAGGCTCCAGCCGTTCTTGACTATGCAACTGAATATCTCCTCGCCGATGTCGCCTTTGGAGCCGGTGCTGATACGCAGGTCGAACCACCCGTCCTGCCCGTCGCCGGCGGTGACGGAGGAGACCCCGTTTACCGCCTCCAGCCCGGACTTGAGGGCCGCCTTGTCGCCCTTGGCCCGCAGGGTGTACTGCGACCCGCTGCGGTGGCCGGCGGTCAGTTCGTCCGGCGTCCCGGTGGCCACTATCCGCCCGTCCTTGATGATGAGGATCCGGTCGCAGGTCGCGGCGACTTCCGACAGGATGTGGGAGCAGTAGATGACCGTCTTCTCCTCGCCCATCTTCTTTATAAGGTTGCGGATCTCGATGATCTGGTTGGGGTCGAGGCCCGACATTGGCTCGTCGAGTATGAGCAGGTCGGGGTCGTGGATCATGGCCTGCGCGAGCCCCACCCGCTGCTTGTACCCCTTGGAGAGCTTCCCGATCTGCCTGCCGGCCATTTTGGTAAGCGCGCAGACGGAGAACATCGCGTCCATCCGCCCCTTGAGCTGCTGCCCGCTAAGCCCCCGCACCCTGCCCACGAACGCCAGGTACTCGCTGACGGTCATGTCGCTGTAGAGCGGGGTGCTCTCGGGCAGGTACCCGATCTTCCTCCGCACGGCGAGGTCGTGCCCGGCGGTGTCCATCCCGTCCACCCGCACCGATCCCGATGTGGGGGGGATGAAACAGGTAATCATGCGCATAGTGGTGCTCTTTCCGGCGCCGTTTGGCCCCAGAAACCCGAACACCTCGCCCCTGCGCACCTCGAAATCGAGGTCGTTCACGGCGTGCACCTGCCCGAACCTCTTATTGAGGCCGCGCACTTCGAGCATCAGCCGGCTGTCGTTTTGAGTCATGGACATTATCCTCCCTGTCCCGGAGAGGCCGTAACGAAACACAGCGGCGGCCCCGCCGGATTATTGCAAATCGTACTGCGAACCGGCGGGGTTTAGGCCGCGTCTTCGCCCTTCTTTGTCTGGATCTCTGTACGCAGGTCCTGCGCCAGTTTCTTTATGTTTTGCAGGCTCTTGCGCGCCCGCGTCCCGGCGGCCTTGTTGCCGCGCTCAAACTTCTCGTACTCTGCCTTAAGGGTCTCGACTTCGTTCAAAAGATCCTGAATGGGCATGGTTCCTCCCCCTTGCGGTTAAGCAATGGTTGTCATGTTATAAGTGAATCGGTAATCGTGAGAATACCCGTTAAAGTTTAAATATGGTATTTTGCAAGCCAAAAGTCAAAAAAAAGATAAAAATGGTTATTCCGGGGCTTCTAAGAACTTTATTTTCTGGATGGCGATGCTGTGGAGGGGGTCTATGTCGGTTATTTCCTTATATACGGAGAGGGCGGCGTCCCTGTCGCCGACGCGCTCGTAGGCCGCCGCGAGCTGGATCAGCCGGCGGGGGTCGCGGCGGTTCTTCTGCAGGCTGGCCTCGAAATACCGCGCCGCCTCCTTCACCATCCCGTTCTCGGCGCAGATAAGCCCGGCCCGGAAATTGGCGTCGCTGTGGCCCGGATTGACGTCTATCGCCGCCACGAACGACCGCAGCGCGCTCTCGTTGTCGTTCATAAGCGTACGGTACACCTCGGCGAGGTTGTAGTGCGTGTTGTAATCGTATGGGTTGAGCGCCAAAGCCGTCTGGTAAGACCGTATCGCCGCTTCGGCGTTCAGCTCGTAGTAGTATATCATCCCAAGCCGGGCGTGGGCGCGGACGTTCAGCGGTTCCTGCATCAGCACCTGCTGCAGGAAGGTGCGGGCGCTCTGGTAGTCCCCGTTGTTTTCGAAGTACCTCGCGAACTGATACCGGGCCTCCGTGTAGTTGGGGTCGGCCTCTAAGGCGCGGCGGAAGAATTTTTCGGCGGCGGGGGAGTCGGTCTGCGCCGCCGCCTCCATCTGGCCCATAAAGCAGAGCGCCTCGGCGTTGTTCGGCTCCTTCTCCAATACCTCCCGCAGGATCTGCGCGCTCTCGTCGTACGCCTTTATATTATAGAAAGCGATGGCCCGGCAAACCTGCAAACTGGGGGTAACGGTAACGTCGGGGGTAGACATAAGGCGGTCGGCGGCGGTCAGAGCTTTGTCAAAATCGCCAATCTCCAGGTACGCCCGCACCATCCGGTCGAGCGCGTCGAGCCCCGCCGGCTTGCCCCGGCGCGCGGCGGCGATCCGCTGAAGGTGGGGGAGCGCCGTGTCGGACTGCCCTGCCTGCATATAGCGCCGCGCCGCGAAATCGTGCGCCGCAACATCGAGGTCGGTAACCTCCGAAGCGTAAAAATGCGCGTCCGGCGCCAACTGCAAAAGGGCGTCGGGATCTTCATTCTTGTTGCCGTAGAAGTGGCTGTGTGCCCAAAAACCCACAATAATAAGTGCGCACACCGCCGTGGATATGGCAACGGTATAGATGACAAGCGTCTGCTCGCCGTCCCGAAGGCCCAGTTTGGCCAATAAATTTCTGACAGGTTTCAGCATACTCCCTATAATATCGGTTATGCGGCGGGGGCGGATAAGGACTTTTTGAAAAAAACGGGAATTTGGCAGTCCGAAGTTTGGAGGAAGCGATCCCGCCGGCAATCCGGCAACAGACGGCACCGCCCCCTGCACCGTCTACCCCGCCGTGTGCGGCGTTACCACTCTACGGCAACGGTCTTTTGCTCTGTTTCGGATATAAGGCCGTTATTTATGGCTCGCCTGAGCTGGCGGTACAGTGGCTCTACTCCCGACTTAATGGAAATTACGGTTAATAGCGGTCGGTAAATTGTGGATTATCTGTGTGATGGATATACGGTTTCGACGGGAACAAAACGGTTTTGTAGGGGCGATCGCCCTTGATCGCCCGCCGGAATTGCGATATTGCGTTTGATTTCAACGTATAACGCAATCCGTGCGTTGGCGGGCGACCGGGGGCGGTCGCCCCTACAGGCATTATCGGTGGAAATTGCTATTTGGCGCACATTCCGGCGCCATTGTCTGAACCTTGATTTACATGATTAAAGGATTTCCTTGATTAAAAATCAACATCAAAACCCGGATTATTGGTGATTTTGACGTTATCTTTTGACGTTTAATCATGTTAATCCTTTAATCAGGCAAATCAGGGTTCAGACAATCAACGGCAACATAACGATAAATTATTATTTACCAAATAGAATGGGAGTAGAGCCATAACAGTGCACTATGCAGCCTTTCCTACCGGTTCGTAGTCCACGATCAATAAATAATACTATTCCGCCGCCTGAAAATCAAGTCCTTCCCTGCGTTTCGCCCCAAAATGTGAAATTTCATTTTTTTTCACAAACCCCTTGACTTTCTCATGTGCAGGATTTAATTTGCCATATTGCTTAGTTTTTTGAAAAATCACCAAAAATTCCATAAATAATAGCAAGGAGGGAGTTTTAGCATGAAAGTTAAGCCTTTAGCAGACCGTATCTTAGTTAAACCGCTGGATGCCGAGGAGAAGACCGCCGGGGGGCTTTACATCCCCGACAACGCCAAGGAGAAACCGCAGAAGGGCGAGGTCGTGGCCGTGGGGCCGGGCAAGGTGGCCGAGAGCGGGGCCAAGATCGAGATGACCGTCAAGGCCAAGGACAAGATCCTGTACGGCAAGTACTCAGGCACCGAGGTCACGGTTGACGGGGCCGAGTACCTGATTATGCGGGAAAGCGACGTTCTGGCGATCGTTTAGACAGTTTGGAGTTTGGAGTGCGGGGTTTGGGGTTGAAGGCGTTTTGGGAATGGGAATGCGGGTGTTGTCAACTCCACATTCCACACTCCAAACTCCAAACCAATCAATACATAAATTAATACATAACTCAATGTAAATTAAGGAGATAGAAAAATGGCAGGTAAGCAGCTTTCTTTTGACGTATCCGCCCGCGAGAAGCTTCTCAAGGGTGTAGACGCTTTGGCGAACGCGGTGCGCGTGACCCTCGGTCCCCGCGGGCGCAATGTTGTTCTCGACAAGAGCTTCGGCTCGCCGCTCGTTACCAAAGACGGCGTGACGGTGGCCAAGGAGATCGAGCTCGACGACAAGTTCGAGAATATGGGCGCGCAGATGGTGAAAGAGGTCGCGTCCAAGACTTCCGACGTGGCCGGCGACGGCACCACTACCGCCACGGTGCTGGCCCAGGTCATAGCCCGCCTCGGCGTCAAGAACGTTACCGCCGGCGCCGACGCGATGGCTATCAAGCGCGGCATCGACAAGTCGGTCAAGGTCATCGTCGAGAAGCTCAAGAAAGACTCCAAGTCCATTTCAGCCAGCAAGAAGGAAGAGATCGCGCAGGTCGGCACCATCAGCGCCAACAACGACGCGGAGATCGGCAACCTGATCGCCGACGCTATGGTGAAAGTGGGCAAAGACGGCGTCATCACCGTCGAAGAGGCCAAGGGGATAGACACCTTCCTCGACTTCGTGGAGGGGATGCAGTTCGACCGCGGGTACACGTCGGCGTACTTTGTGACCAACCCCGAGACTATGGAGTGCGTGCTGGACGAGCCGCTCATCCTTATTTACGATAAGAAGATCGGCACCATGAAGGACATGCTCCCGCTGCTCGAGAAGGTCGCGCAGCAGGGCCGGGCGCTGCTTATTATCGCCGAGGATGTTGAGGGCGAGGCCTTGGCGACGCTTGTACTCAACAAGCTCCGCGGTACGCTCAAGATCTCGGCCGTAAAGGCCCCGGGCTTCGGCGACAGGCGCAAGGCCATGCTTGAGGATATCGCCATCCTTACCGGCGGCACCGTCATCTCCGAGGAGACCGGTTTCAAGCTCGAGAACACTACTATCGATATGCTGGGCAAGGCCAAGCGCGTTACTATAGACAAGGAGAACACGACGATCATTGAGGGCGCGGGCAAGCCTGCGGCCATCAAGGGGCGTATCGGCAGCATCCGCAAGCAAATTGAGGATACTACTTCCGACTACGACCGCGAGAAGCTGCAGGAACGTTTGGCCAAGCTGGCCGGCGGCGTGGCGGTGATCAACATCGGCGCGGCGACCGAGTCTGAGATGAAAGAGAAGAAGGCCCGCGTTGAGGACGCGCTGCACGCTACCCGCGCGGCCGTTGAGGAGGGCATCGTCCCCGGCGGCGGCGTGGCGCTCATCCGCGCGTCGGCGTCGCTCGACACGCTCGTGCTTGAGGGCGACGAGAAGATCGGCCTCGACATAATCCGCCGCTCCTGCGAGGAGCCGCTGCGCATGATCGTGACGAACGCCGGGCTTGAGGCCTCGGTCATCGTCAATCAGGTCAAGGCGAACAAGGGCGCTTACGGTTTCAACGCCTACACCGGCAGCTACGAAGACCTTGTCAAGGCCGGCGTGATCGACCCGACCAAGGTTACCCGTACCGCGCTCGAGAACGCCTCGTCCATCGCCGGCCTCGTGCTGACAACCGAGTGCGCCATCTGCGACATCCCCGAAGAGAAGGGGTGCGGCGGCCACGGCGCCCCCGACATGGGCGGCATGGGTGGAATGGGCGGTATGGGCGGCATGGGCGGAATGGGGATGATGTAAGATTGAAAACGCGTTGATGGGCGCGGCACACGTCCGCGCCCATTTGTCAGACAGTATTGAATTACCGGAATCATTCAAGGAAATAACGATAAGTATGGATTCAGACCAAAAAACGCGGGAGCCGGATCAGGACGGTAATCCCGGCCAATCCCCGGATCAACCCGCCGGCGGCGACGATGTTGACGCGATACTGGACGAGATCTCCGAGGCGTCGGAGCTTACCGCCGCCCTCAGCCGTGAGGTAGAGGAGGCGAAAGACCGGTATCTGCGCCTTATGGCCGAGTTCGACAACTACAAGCGCCGCGCCGCCAAGGAGTACGAGCGCCTCATAGAGAGCGCAAACGAGAAACTGATGATCGAGATCATTGACGTGCGGGAAAATTTTGAGCGCGCGCTCAAGACCGGCAGCGCGGGCGGCTCGGATTTCGCGGCGTTTTTTGACGGGATGAAGATGATCTTCTCGAAGTTCGAGGATGTGCTGGGCCGCAACGGCTTGACCGCCTTTGCTGCGCCCGGCGAGGTGTTCGACCCGATGGTTCACGACGCGCTCATGAACTCGCCGCACCCTGAAGTCCCGGCAGACCACATCGCCGAGGTGTTCGAGCGCGGCTACAAGTTGAAAGATAAGGTCGTCAAGCACGCAAGGGTGATAGTATCGAGCGGCGCGCCCGCGGTTGACGGCGGCGCGGGCCAGTCCGGTACGGATCAACCCGCTATCGATCAATCTTCTGCCGGGCAGCCGGGCGGTGGTCAATAATGGCTAAGACCGACTTCTACGAACTTTTGGGCGTTTCGAAAACCGCCTCCGACGACGAAATCAAAAAGGCGTACTACAAGCTCGCCGTAAAATACCACCCCGACAAGAACCCCGGCGACAAGGAAGCCGAAGCGAAGTTCCGCGAGGCTACCGAGGCGTACGAGATCCTCAAGGATTCAAAAAAACGCGCCCAGTACGACCAGTTCGGCCACGCCGCGTTTGAGACGCCGTCTGGCGGCTACGGCTACGGCGGTTTCAGCGGCGCGGGTTTCGACATCTCCGACGCCCTGCGCGCGTTCATGAACGACTTTGGCGGCGCGGAGTCTATCTTCGAAAACATGTTCGGCTTCGGCGGCGGCCGCGGGCGGCGCGGCGGCGGCGGTTCAAAGGGCAACAACCTGCAGGTCAGGCTCGCCCTCACGCTGGAAGAGATTGCCGCCGGAGTCAAGAAAACTATAAAGGTAAGGCGGCAGGACCGCTGCGAGGGGTGCGGCGGCAGCGGTTCCAAAACCGGCAAGCGCGTTACGTGCGGCAAGTGCAACGGCAGCGGGCGTGTGCGCCACGTTGCCAACTCGTTCTTCGGCCAGATGATACAGGAGAGCGCGTGCCCCGTCTGCAAAGGCGACGGCCAAACAGCCGCCGACCCGTGCCCGATGTGCGGCGGCAGCGGGCTTAATCAGGTAGAAACTACCGTATCCGTAGACATTCCGGCAGGCGTCTCCGAGGGCAACTACATCACCGTCCCGCAAAAAGGCGACGCGGGCCGCGGCGGCGGGCCGTCTGGCGATTTGATTGTCGTTTTGCAGGAAAAACCGCACGACCGCTTCACTCGCCACGGCGCCGACCTGCTTTATGATATGGAGATAACATTCTCAGAAGCCGCGCTCGGCTGCTCGAAAATAATCGAAACATTCGATAACAAAGTCAGCCTGAAAATCCCTAACGGCACGCAGTCCGAAAAGGTCTTCAAACTCAAAGAGAAGGGCCTGCCCGTTCTGCACACCAGAAAACAGGGCGACCTGCTGGTGCGCGTACGTGTCAAGACGCCGGAGAAATTGAGCAAGCAGGAGAAAGACCTGTTCGAAAAACTGGCGAAATTGGGCCAGTAGTTTAGCAATTGATTTATTGAAGACACGATTAACTATTATACCCGCACCCCCCAAAACTGCACGGCAGCCGTGAGTCTTTGGGGGACGCATGATATCATCGTTAAAACAAAACAATAGGCCGGCGGCATAGGCGATCTGCTGTTAGACGTGACGCCGAAACCGCCGGCTAATATCGAGTGGAAATAAGATGGACGGGAAAAAAATTGCCGGTAACGTAGCCGAGCAGGCGATGGGGCAGGTGGTCGGCGACATCGCCCAGCTCACTATGACGGTTGCGGTTCTGGCCGCCGCGCTCTTTATGATAGCCGTCTTTCTGATACTGAAAAAACGAAGGCGCAGGCCGTCGCGAAGATCGCCGGGCAAGCGCAAAAAATCTAAGAAGAGACGTTAGCGCAGATGAAAATAGTATTCATGGGATCCGCGGAGTTCGGCCTGCCAGCACTTGAGATGCTGCTGAAACAGCACGAGGTGGCGGCGGTCGTCAGCACGCCCGCTAAACCGAAAGGGCGGGGGCTCAAACTGTTTGATTCCCCCGTTACCGAATTTGCCAAATCGCGCGGGATTGATAACGTGCTGACGCCTGAAAATTTGAAAGACAGTGAGTTTATCTCACGATTGACATCAATACAGGCCGATTTATTCGTAGTGGTAGCGTTTCGGATACTGCCCAAAGACGTTTACTCCATCCCCAAATACGGCACAGTAAACATCCACGCCTCGCTGCTCCCCAAATACAGGGGCGCCGCGCCGATACACAGGGCGATAGAGGCGGGGGAGAGGGAGACGGGGGTCACGGTCTTTCGGATTGACGAAGGCGTTGACACCGGGGAAATCATCCTCCAGAAAAAAATATCCATCGGCGATAGCGAAACCACGCCCGAACTGTACGAACGGCTGAGCGCGATGGGGGCCGGTGCCCTGCGGGAGGCGGTGGACGGATTGACGGGAGGCAACGTATCAACATCAATACAGAATCAATCCGAGGCGACAAGGGCCCCAAAGCTGACAAGGCAGGAGGGGCACATCGACTGGAAGTTGTCGTCAACGCAAATATTCAACAAAATCCGCGCGTTCAAACCTTTTCCTGGAACATATTTTTTTCTTGGCGGAAAACGTATCAATGCGGAATGGGCCGGTCCTGTTGACGCGGATAGCAATACAAATAATCCCGGCGCTGTTATCACGGCCAAAAATGATTGTATTGATGTACAATGCGGCAGCGGTACCCTGCGCATAACAAAAGTAAAACCCGAAGGCCGTCCGTCAATGGACGTGCGGGCATTCCTTCTGGGCCACAGCATAGCCGAAGGAACGGTGTTAGAGTAGAATTATGACGAACATACGCCAGCTCGTATTAAAAATCCTCGCCGGCTTCGACGACCACCCCGGCGACCCCGAGCGCATCGCCGACAAGGTACTCGCCCGCAAGCGCATAGAGCACCGCGACCGCAGCTTCGTATTTGAGCTCGTCTACGGCGTGCTGCGCAACCGCATATACTTGGACTACGTGATAGACTCCTTCCTCGCCGCCGGCCGCAAGCTCGACCGGTGCACGCTGCGGCGCATCCTGCAAATGGGCGCGTACCAGATACTCTTTTTGGACCGCGTGCCCGACCATGCGGCCGTAAACGAATCTGTGGAGCTCGCCAAGAAAGACAAGGCGGTGTCCGGCGCGTCAGGGATGGTCAACGCGGTGCTGAGGAATATCATCAAAAATAAATTCAACGTAGCGCTGCCGGACCCTCAAGTCGATTTAAGCGCGCGCCTGTCAATAGAGTTCTCCCACCCCAAGTGGATGGTAGAACGGTGGCTTGAACGGTACGGGCTGGGCAACACGAAAAAACTCCTCACGTTCAACAACGAGCGCCCGTCCATACACCTGCGCCGCAAGATGCACGGCCTCTCCCGCCAGCAGTTTGAACATGACGTCCGCACCCTCTGCGAGTCCGCGGGCGGCTACCTCAACCTCTACTATAAAATGAAAGTGTCCCTCGCCCCCGAAAACCTGCGCCTGATCCAAAACGGCCTCTGCTCCGTGCAGGCCCCGTCGAGCGGCTGGGTGGTCGCGCTGATGGATTTAAAGCATGGCGACCGCGTAGCCGACCTCTGCAGCGCACCCGGCGGCAAGGCCACGCTGGCCGCGGAGATCGTAGGCGAAACCGGAAGTGTAGCTGCCTGCGACCGCGGGCGGTGGAAAGCGCGCATGATATCCGACGCCATACACGCGATGGGCCTGATGAACGTCTACCCGTTAGTATGCGACAGCACGCAGCCGCCGTTTAGCCGCCAATTCGACAAAATACTGCTCGACGCCCCCTGCACCGGCAGCGGCGTACTGCAGCGCCACCCCGATGCCCGCGCCGTCCGAAAACTTGAAGATATAGATGAGATGAGCGCCCTCCAAACCCGCCTGCTCGACAGCGCGGCGAATATGGTTGACAAGGGGGGAACCATCGTCTACTCCACGTGTTCGCTCGAGCGGGAGGAGAACGAGGATCAGGTAGAAAAATTCCTGTCGGCCCACCCGGATTTCCAGCTGGTCCCGCCACCGTCCGCCATACCGGCAATCTTCATCGACGACAACAGCAAATGCCTCCGCATCACCCCATTCCAGCACGGCATGGACGGGATGTTCGGCGCGCGGTTCAGGAAAACGTAAAAACCTTTTTGCGTTTTTCCATATATCAACAATTTATTCCAAGAGAGGTTGCAGGATGAGTGCATCAGCTGGCAATAGAGGTACAGGCCGCAAGGCTTGCGTCGTTTTAGGTACGATAGCGGCGGTGGTACTGTTGTCGGTTTCGGCGGTTAACGCGCAGGGGAGTTTTACCGATAAGCGGGATGGGAAAAAGTACCGGACGGTGAAGATTGGGAAGCAGACGTGGATGGCGGAGAATCTCAATTATAAGACCGTTGAATCCGTCTGTTACGATAATGAAGAAAGTAACTGTCAGGAATATGGACGGCTGTACGATTGGGATGACGCGATGAAGGCTTGTCCTGCGGGGTGGCATTTGCCGAGTGATGATGAGTGGTGGGTGTTGACGGATTTTGTGGGCGGAAAAAAAACGGCAGGAACTAAATTGAAGTCGAAGACAGGGTGGTTTGCGGATAAGTACATGGATAAGGGCTATAAAGCCGCAACGGACGATTACGGTTTTTCGGCCCTGCCCGGCGGCGTCGGCTACTCAGATGGCAGTTTCGACATTGCCGGCAGCAACGGCGGCTGGTGGAGCGCCACGGCGAGCGATGCGAACTACGCCTGGGGCCGGTACATGGACTACAACCTCGAGGGCGTGGGCAGGAACGGCCTCGACAAGAGTTTCTTGTTCTCGCTGAGGTGTTCGCAGGACTTTGCGGTACCGCGATAGCGGTAAATGATAATTTACGAGGCTAAAGTCAAAATAAAAGTCAAGGTCAAAAGGCTATGGGATTATGTTTTGTCGGTGCATCATTATAAAATCAAAATACTATGGGATTATGTTTTGTCGTCTCATTGAGCAAACGTGGTACTATTTGTGGGGGAAAAGCGGGCAGCCAGCGGCGCTTGTGACTCTTCAGAACCCGCACATTAACAGCTCGGCCGCCGAACCATTCGCTCACGGTTGCGGAACCCGGTTCGTATAGTGAATTTTGGAACACCCGGTACGCGACACGGCCCACGTTCCTGGGGGTAAATGCCAATTTATCGTTGTGTTGCCGTTGTAGGGGCGCGCCCGTGGGGTATGTGTAAAATGATAATTTGGCGCAAATGTTGCCTTCGACTCCGCTCAGGCAACGGTCCCGGTGGCTGAGCGGAGTCGAAGCCACGGTGGGTGGTACAAATGTTAATTTAGCGAAGCTAAAGTCAAATTCTTATTGGATTATGTTTTGTCGGTGCATTGAGCTGTCGCCGATCTGTGTCCCCGCGCGTTGGTACGGTGCGGCACCGGCGGGAGCATGCAATCACCGGCTGTCACAACTCGGCCGCCGAAACATCCGCACCTATAAGACAACTCGCCGCCCGGCATCGGTGAAGTTAGCTCTATCGGTGCGCGGGTGAGTCAAAACACCACGTTCTGGGCGCGGGCCGTGTCGCGTACCGACTGTTCCAAACTTCACTATACGAACCGGGTTCTGCAACCGTGAGCGAATGGTTCGGCGGCCGAGCTGTTAATGTGCGGGTTCTGAAGAGTCACAAGCGACGCTGGCTGCCGCTTTTCCCCCATAAATGGTACTACGTTTGCTCAATGAGGTGACAAAACATGATCCCATAGTCTTTTAAAGTCAAAGTCAACGTCAAGGTCAAAGTCAACGGCAACATCAAAGATAAACCCCAATTTACCAATAACCCCATTTTTCGCGTAATTCTTGACATCCCGGCCGCTATAATGTAAATTTATGCTATAGCAGTTTAACCATGATTTAACCCAAAGGAACTTGCATGATAAACGCATCAGTCGGCGGTAAAAACAGGCGTGTTGCAGGCCGCGTTTTTGGCGCGGTGGTGGCGGTGGTGCTGTTATCGGTTTCGGCGGTTAACGCGCAGGGGAGTTTTACCGATAAGCGGGATGGGAAGACGTACCGTACGGTGAAGATTGGGAAGCAGACTTGGATGGCTGAGAATCTCAATTATAAAATAGGTAAATCCGTCTGTTATGATAACAAAGAAAGTAATTGTCGAAAATATGGACGATTGTACGACTGGAATACAGCGTTGAAAGCTTGTCCGGCGGGGTGGCATTTGCCGAGTGATGAGGAGTGGACGGCGTTGACGGATTTTGTGGGTGGAGAAGAGACGGCTGGAACGAAATTGAAGTCGAAGACAGGGTGGTCTACGGATAAGGGCTATAAAGCCGCTACGGACGATTACGGCTTTTCGGCCCTGCCGGGCGGCTACGGCGGCTCAGGTGGCAGCTTCAACTACGCCGGCAGCATCGGCAGCTGGTGGAGCGCCACGGCGGAGGGCGATGCTAGCATCGTCTGGGGCCGGGACATGAGCTACGACGACGAGGACGTGGGCAGGGGCATCAACAGCACGATCAGCCTGTTCTCGTTGAGGTGTTCGCAGGACGTGCGCCCGTAAGGCGCGATTAGCATAGCGCGGCGAGACACCGCGCCCGGCAAAGTTTAGCGAACAGCCGGTACCAAGTCTTTGGATCCGAAGCCGCGAGGTTAGGATTA
>Ga0209755_10003308_pt1 | contig 20394 bp, 15 predicted proteins | sample TergutCo191P1_FD_187301 | JGI IMG/M metagenome (GOLD analysis project Ga0209755, IMG submission 187301) | Cornitermes sp. P1 segment gut microbial communities from Petit-Saut dam, French Guiana - Co191P1 (SPAdes) (version 2) | ecosystem: Host-associated > Arthropoda: Insects > Digestive system...
CGATCTCTTGATTTTGCTGTTGAAAACTCCGGGTTAAAGACAGTTGGATATCCGGAAGTTACTGATATTGACATTAAGGAAGATAAGAGCGGAGTCGACGTCACGCTAAAGGCGGCGGTTTATCCCGAAGTGTCCATTGGTGAGTATAAAGGACTGAAAGCTGTCAAATTATCACCCGAAGTTCCCGATCGGGATATTGATTTGGAAATAGACGCCATTAGAACCAGAAATGCTCGCATCGAAAAGGCAGAGCGTCCCGCCGCCATTGGAGATACTACGATTATCGACTTTGAAGGTATAGTTGACGGCGAAAAGTTCGAAGGTGGGCAGGCAACCGGCTATGAGCTGGAGCTTGGCTCAAATGCTTTTATCCCCGGCTTTGAGGATGGCATTGTCGGAATGGAGATAGGTCAGCAACGCAGTATTGAGCTTGTTTTTCCCGATGATTATACTCCGCAGCTTTCCGGCAAACCTGTTGTATTCAATGTTAAGCTCTGTGAAATTAGCGAGAAGATATTGCCGGAGCTTGACGACGAATTTGTAAAAGATGTATCTGAGTTTGACACACTCGATGAGTATAAAGCTGATATTCGCAGCAGGCTCGAAGCCGCTAAACAGGCGGATGTTGAGACGGCATTTGAGAATTCTCTGATGGAGCAGCTTGCAGATATTATCGAGGCGGAAGTACCGGATGCTTTGGTCGAGGAACAGATGGATATTTCGATGAATAAATTTGCGCATCAAGTTCAGTCATACGGCATGGAACCGGCACAGTACTTGCAAATGATGAATGTATCCGAAGAGGTTTTTAGAGAAAGCATGCGCGAAAAGAGCGAAAAAGAAGTAAGAATAACACTTGCGCTTGAAAAAATCGCCGAGCTTGAAGAAATTGAAGTTACTGATGAAGACGTCGATAATGAGTTAAAAGAAGCTGCCGAAAAATTTGGCATGGAGCTTGAAAAGCTGACGGAATCAGTTTCCAAAGAAAAAGTAAGGCAGGATATTAAAACCCGCCGTGCCGCAAAACTTGTTATTGATAGCGCAATTTCTGAACCGCCGCCTGCAAATACCGGTGACGAGTCGGAAAAGGCAGAAAGTAGCAGCGAGAAAAAAACCGCGACCAAGGCGAAAAAACCCGCAGCCAAGACCTCTGACGAGACTGGGGAGGAGAAACCAAAGCCTGCGGCAAAGGCAAAAAAGACGTCAGCAGATAGTAGCGAAAAGCCTGCGGCAAGTACAAAAAAAGCATCCGTAGATAGTCCTGAAAAGCCCGCGGCAAAGGCAAAGAAAGCTAATGAAGATAAATCCGATAAGCCTGCGGCTAAGCCTAAAAAGGCAGCGGCTGATAAGTCCGAAAAGCCTGCGGCAACCAAAAAGGCTAAAGAAGACGATAAAGAGTAGTAAAGGAGTAATAATAAATGAGTCTGGTTCCATATGTAGTAGAGCAAACCGCGAGAGGCGAACGCTCATATGATATTTTTTCGAGACTTCTTAACGATAGGATAGTTATGCTCAGTGAAGAAGTCAACGACACGACGGCAAGTCTTATTGTCGCGCAGCTTTTATATTTAGAAGCGCAAGATCCTGATAAGGATATTCAGTTTTATATTAACAGCCCCGGAGGATCGGTTTCAGCGGGCTTTGCAATTTATGATACGATGCAGTATATCAAAGCAGACGTTTCGACTATGTGTATTGGTCTTGCTGCGAGTATGGGAGCTTTTCTTCTCTCAGCAGGGGCAAAGGGAAAGAGGTTTGCTCTTCCTAATGCCGAGGTTATGATTCACCAGCCGACAGGCGGATTCAGAGGGCAGGCGACTGATATTCAAATCCATGCCGAAAAGATTTTGCGCACAAAAGATAAGCTCAACGAAATTCTTGCTGAAAACACGGGGAAAACTAAGGAAATCATACGTGAAGCGTCTGAACGAGATAACTTCATGACTGCCGAGGAGGCTAAGGAATTCGGTCTTATTGACAATGTGATTTTCAAAAGATAATACCCAAAAGGAGAAGGTTTATGGCAAGGCATGACGATGGCAAAGGAGTTCGTTGCAGTTTTTGCGGAAAGAGGCAAGACCAGGTAGACCGGATTATTGCCGGACAGGGCGCATCATATATTTGTAATGAGTGCGTTGCGCTTTGTACCAGTATTCTGGGCGATGAGTATCTCCCGATGAAGATTCTTCAACCGGAGAGACAGGAACTTGATATTGAGTTCGGTCGTTTACCAAAGCCTGCGGAAATTCGCGCTACACTTGACGAGTATGTGGTCGGTCAAGATGATGTAAAGATTGCTTTGGCGGTTGCTGTGTACAATCATTATAAACGGCTTTTACATTTGGAAGATAATGATACGGAGCTGCAAAAAAGCAATATTCTAATAATAGGTCCCACAGGAAGCGGTAAGACGTTATTTGCGCAGACTCTGGCAAGGATACTCAAGGTTCCGTTTGCAATTGCCGATGCTACTACACTTACTGAGGCTGGCTATGTGGGAGATGACGTTGAAAATATTCTGCTGCGTTTGCTGCAAGCCGCGGATTTTGACATCGAAGCAGCGCAATGCGGCATTATCTACATAGATGAGATGGATAAAATAGCCCGGAAAAGTGAGAATACTTCCATTACACGTGATGTTTCCGGCGAAGGCGTACAGCAGGCGCTGCTCAAGATTCTTGAGGGAACAGTTTCAAATGTTCCTCCGCAGGGCGGGCGTAAGCATCCGCACCAAGAATTTATAAGCATCGATACTACAAATATACTCTTTATATGCGGGGGTGCGTTTGAGGGTATTGACAAGATTATTGAAAATCGGCTTGATAAGAAGAGCATGGGCTTCGGCGCAGACATAAAGAGCAAAAAGGATAAGAATATTGGTCAAATCCTAAAGCATATCCAATCGCATGATTTGCTTAAATTCGGTATTATTCCTGAACTTGTAGGTCGTTTGCCAGTTATTGCGCCTTTAGAATCGCTCTCGCGAGAGGACATGATTCGCATTCTCAAAGAGCCAAAGAACTCTGTTGTCAGGCAGTATACGACTCTTCTGGGTTATGACAATGTCCATTTGGAGTTTACCGATGATGCACTGGGGGCGATTGCTGATAAGGCGATTGCTATGGAAATCGGGGCTCGCGGCTTGCGCAGTATTATGGAACGCGCAATGCTGAAGATCATGTACGATATCCCTTCCGACAGGAAGATTGAAAAGGTCAGGATAACCAAAGAGTGTATAACCGATGACGCCGCACCGCTTATTACAAGAAGACCAAAACCTCAGATTGACCCCGATGCGGTAGAGGCGAGTTAAGGAGCAAAAATAGATGAGTGAACGCGATGAAATCATAACGGAAGTTCTGCCGCTGCTGGCTTTACGCGGGCTTTCAGTATTTCCCAATATGCTGCTCAACTTTGATGTTGAGCGCTCTATGTCCACAAGTGCGCTGGAAGTTGCCACAAATGGTGATAGAAAAATTTTTCTGCTTGCTCAAAAGGATATGTCAAAAGAGGCGCCTGTAGAACGCGATTTATACAAAATCGGCACGATTTGTTATGTTAAGCAAGTTCTGAAAATTCCCGGCGGCGGCATGAAGGTGCTAGTCGAAGGGTTCAGCAGAGCCCGACTTATTTCAATGCGCAGCGACAAAAAATTCTACATGGCTGAAGTTGAGACTATAGCCGAGATACAGCCGGCAAAAAAGACGGTAAGGGTAGAGGCGCTAATCCGCAAGAGCATTAGCCTCTTCGATACTTATGCAGCCCTTTCTGCCGGAGTTGCAAAGGAGACTGTACTTGCGTTATTTGGTTTTACTGAGCCCGGACGTATTGCAGATTATATTATCCAGAATATGTACACAAAGCCGGAGACCAAGCAGATAGTTCTCGAAACAATAAACCCCGTAAAAAGAATTGAGATAATCTGCGATTTGCTTGCCAGAGAAATCGAAGTTTTAGCTATCGAAAGACAGATTGACTCTAAACTGAGAATGCGGCTTGAGGGCAATCATAGAGATCATGTGCTAAGAGAGCAGATGAAGGTGATTCAGTCAGAGCTTGGCGAGGGGTTTAGCGATGAGCAGTCTGAACTGACCCAGTACAGAGAACGTATTTTTGAGCTTGGTCTTGATGAAGACGTCGAGTTGAAGATTCTGAAAGAAGTTGACAGACTGGAAAAACAGTCTTTCGGTTCCGCGGAATCATCGGTTATAAGAAATTATCTGGATGTGTGTCTTGAGCTTCCCTGGAATAAGACGACAAAAGAGCGTCTCGATATTGAACTGGCTAGAAAAATACTTGATGATGATCATTACGGGCTTGATAAGGTCAAGGAAAGGATTCTGGAGTTTCTTGCTGTTCGGCAGCTCTCGCCGCAAATAACCGGAGCCATAATCTGCTTGGTCGGTCCTCCCGGCGTCGGTAAGACCTCTGTAGCTATTAGTGTTGCAAGGGCATTAAACAGAAAACTTGCAAGACTGTCTTTGGGCGGAGTTCACGATGAGGCTGAGATTCGCGGCCATAGAAAAACCTATGTTGGAGCAATGCCGGGCAGGATTATTTCTTCGCTCAGACAAGCCGGCAGTAGAAACCCTCTCATGCTTCTCGATGAAATTGATAAGCTTGGCAAAGACCATAGGGGAGACCCGGCTTCTGCACTTTTAGAAGCGCTTGACCCTGAACAAAATGCCACGTTTCGTGATAATTACATGGAGGTTCCGTTTAATCTTTCCGACGTTATGTTTATAACAACGGCAAACACAACACAGACAATACCCGGACCGCTGCTTGACAGAATGGAAGTAATAGAGCTGACAAGTTATACGGATATGGAAAAACTCGAAATTGCAAAAAGGCATCTCATACCAAAGCAGCGTAAAAAGCACGGGCTGCGTACCAGTCAGCTCAGACTCAAAGATGATGCGATTTTGGAAATAATTTCTAATTATACCCGTGAGTCGGGCGTGCGCATTTTAGAAAGAGAGATTGCAGCAGTGTGCAGGAAGACTGCCTCCCGAATTGCCTCAAAAGAAGTGAAATCTGTTTCGCTCAATCATGAGCTTATTGAGGGCTTTCTCGGCGTCAGAAAGTATAAAGCTGAGACGATATCCAAAGGGCAGGAAATTGGCTTGGTAAACGGACTGGCTTGGACTACAACCGGAGGCACTGTGCTCGAAGTTGAGGTAAATGTGCTTGATGGTTCCGGAAAGCTTGAGCTAACTGGAAACCTGGGTGATGTAATGAAAGAGTCGGCACAAGCTGCCGTATCTTACATCAGAAGCAGAGCCGATAGATTAGGCTTGGATCACGATTTTTATAAGACACGTGATATCCATATCCATTTTCCTGAGGGTGCGATTCCAAAAGACGGACCTTCGGCGGGTATTACCATGTGCATCTCGGTTATTTCCGCTCTGTGCCGCGTGCCGGCAAGGCGAGAGATTGCAATGACCGGGGAGATAACCTTGCGCGGACGTATTTTGCGTATCGGCGGACTTAAAGAAAAAACTATGGCTGCGCTTAGAGCCGGTGTTAAGACTGTTATTATTCCCGCTGAAAATGAACCTGACCTTGATGAAATCGATCAAACTGTCCGCAGCGCGCTCAATTTTATTACAACTGATAACATAGATAGTATTTTAGACATCGCTCTTGATTTCGCTTCAAAAGAAGATGGCAAACCGCTTGATAGTATTCCGTCTATTCAAAAGTCAGGTGTGCGGATTCAAAGCAACCGCACATCTGTAAAACACTAGGTAACCGCTGATAAAACCGCACTCCTCGGCTTTGCGAATTTTTTCCCGCCTGTTTTCCGCGTTTTTCAGTTAAATACAGCAAGTATTCGCCTTCAAAACCCGAAAAACAGGAAGAAATATCTCTCACAAATCCTTCGGGTGGATTTAATCAGTGGTTACCTTGGTGATCTACTAAGTCTGGAGATTGGCTTGAATGAATCTTCATAATGTGAAGTTTATTAAATCTACCGCGGCGGCAAAGGGGCTTATTATTGATGATTTGCCTCAAATTGTATTCTCCGGCAAATCAAATGTCGGAAAATCATCTGTGATAAATAAACTCCTTAACCGTAAGAACATTGCGCGTGTCAGCTCAAGACCGGGGAAGACAATTCATATAAACTATTTTCTCATAGATGAACTTGCATATTTTGTCGATTTGCCCGGATATGGATATGCAAGAGTTGCAAAGACCGAGCAGGCACGGTGGGGAAAGCTGATGGAGGTTTATTTTTCAGCGGCAGACCACATTGCTTTAGGTGTGATGATTGTAGACGCCCGCCATCCTCCAACTAAAGATGATATTGTCATGGCGCAGTGGTTTAAGGCAACCGACTGCCGCATGGTAATCATTGCAAATAAAATTGATAAGGTAAAGAGCTCAGAAAAGATAAAAAACATGGATATTATCCGTGAGGTGCTGGGGCTAAGCGAGGGTGTAAAAATAATACCGTTTTCTGCGGAAAAAGGGACAAACAAAGAAGAACTAATTTCGGATATATTCGATGCAGTGGAGAGGTGGCGCGATGCTTGAAAGTTTATTCGGCTCTAACGCGGCTATTAGCAATACGATAATCAGTGCACTAATTGTAATTATTCCGGCGCTCTTATGTATTACAGTACACGAGCTTGCCCACGGATATACAGCATACAGACTTGGAGACAGCACGGCAAAGGATATGGGCAGGTTAACGCTCAATCCAATAAAGCATATTGACCCTTTTGGGCTTTTAATGATGATAATTTTTAGATTCGGATGGGCAAAGCCGGTGCCTGTTAACATGCACACTTTTAAACATCCGAAGCGGTACATGGCTATTACAGCTTTTGCGGGTCCGCTTTCAAATCTTATGCTCGCGTTGGTTGTCGTTGTCATTTACGGCTTGCTTACGCCGCTTATTTACTCAATAAACTCTCTGACGACTTTTTTGATTGTCACAGAGTTATTTAGAACTACAATTTGGCTGAGCACGATGCTTGCTGTCTTTAATCTGCTGCCGATTCCTCCGCTTGACGGCTCGAAAATCTTCTTTTCTCTTTTATCCGAAGAGAGCTATTACAAGCTTATGAGGTACGAGAGATTTGGTATAATTATTCTGATTATTGTGCTTAATACGCCCGTTTTCCGCAGCACTATAGGCAGATTTACAGAAGTTTTGTTTAGAGGTTTCGTTTATGCCGGCAATATGTTTTCGTTTTAGGTGAGATAGATGGAAACACCTGTTTTTAAACTTGAGGGCGTAGTAAAGTCAAAAGATGAAATGGCAGATTTTGAAGGTCCGCTTACGCTGATTTTACAACTTCTGAGCAAGGACAAGATTGAAATACGTGATATCAGCATTTCCAATATTTTAGAACAGTATCTTGCTTTTCTGGATGAAATGACTGAGCTTGATCTTGATGTGGCAAGCGAGTTTGTGGAAATGGCGTCTCACCTTGCCTATATTAAGACCAGGATGCTTCTTTCAGGAGGAGACGAGATTTCTGAGCTTGAGCAGCTTATTTCATCGCTTGAAGAGCTAAAACGCACAGATATTTACCTGCAAATCAAGGAGGTTTCACAAATTCTGTCGGGGATGTATTACAAAGATGGCTCGCTTATGACAGGACCGCCCGAGTTTTTGCCCGAAGATAATCAGTACAAGTATTCTCACGTCAGCACAGACCTTCTTGAAGCATTTTTCCACATTATGGGCAGAGAAAATGCAAGATTGGGCAGCTTAAATCCAAGAGATGGGGAATTTGTTCAACCACGGCGCATTGACTTTTCAATACCTGATAAAATCACTGAGATTCTGGAGAAACTCAAGCAGGCGGGAATGATGTCTGTTTCTGTGCTTTTTAATTCATGCCGCAGCCGCCCGGAGCTTGTTGCCACTTTTATTGCTGTTTTGGAGCTGTGTAAGATTGGAAGCCTTGTGCTTTCCGGCGAGCATAATAATATGACTGTCTCGTATACCGGTCTCGGCAGAGAACCGTCAACTGCCGAAATGTCGGAAGAGCTGTTATAATATTTGCCTGATAGATGGAGTACTATGATGGAAAATCATGATTTGGATAGTGTAGTTGAGGCGATTTTATTCGTGTCCGGCGAGCCGGTAAAGATATCGCGAATTGCCGAAGTACTATGTGTTGAGGATTTTGACATTGACGCGGCGGCAAATAGGCTGCGTGATAAATTCAGTTTCGAGCGCCGGGGCATCCGCTTGGTTAAGCTAGATAATGCTTTGCAGCTTTGCTCTTCTCCCGAATTTGCCGACTATATCAGATTGGTACTCGAAACCAGAAAACCACCGCAGTTATCGCCTCCCGCTCTTGAAGTGCTTTCTATAATCGCATACTTTCAGCCTGTCACAAAGGCATATATCGAGCAAGTAAGAGGCGTTGACAGCGCATATACCATCGGTATATTGGTAGACCGCGGAATGGTTGAGTCTGCCGGCAAGCTCAGTGCGCCGGGCAGACCGGTGCTGTATAAGACGACTGCGGCTTTTTTACGGACATTTGGATTGCAGTCTCTGAACGATTTACCGCTTTTGCCGGAAATCGATTCTAATGAGGGCGGCAAGGAAGGGCTGCAAGCCGCAATTGACGAGCTTCAGGCAAAGGAAGAGGGATTATGATTACTCTCGGAATTATTTTGCTGTTTTTTTTCCTTATTGCACTTTTGCGATTTGGCGTTAATGTTGAATATAGTCATGAAAGTATTCGTCTAAAGTTGCTTGTGGGACCATTTTCAATAAATGCCTATCCTGTCAAGGAAAAGCCGGGCGATAAGGAGAAAAAAGAAAAAAAGAAAGCAAAGAAAAAAGAGAAAGATGAAAAGGAAAAGCCGCCTTTTAAAATGCCGGGAGGTTTAAAGGGTTTTCTGGAAATGATTGCGCCTGTTAAGAACATGCTCAGAAGATTAAAACGGCGGATTTTAGTAAAAAAAATAATTATTCATTTAACGCTTGCAGGTACAGATGCTTCCAAAACTGCAATGATGTATGGAGGAGCGAATGTGGTTTTTGGTCTTATTACACCGATACTTGAAAATAATTTCAGAGTAAAAAAACGTGATTTTACTACTAATGTGGACTTTCTGAATACAGAGCAAAAAATATATCTTAATATGACTATATCACTTGCGGTATGGGAGTCAATGTATATTGTTTTCGCATTATTTCCAATATTGAAGATTTTATTAAAAAGACAACCAGATGACAAGAAGCAAAAAGCCGGCGGTTACCGAGATAAAAATGACACCAAAATAGATGGAAAGGATGAGCATTAACATGGAAAAACGTAAAATAAGTGAGCTTATGGAAACTACAATGCAAAAAGTCAAGGAGATGGTTGATGCAAATACTATTATAGGTCAGCCAATAACAACTGCTGACGGAGTTACTTTGATTCCTGTATCAAAGATTACTCTCGGATTTGCGGGCGGCGGAACTGATTTTGCGAAAAAGTCCGACTCACAAGATGGGTTCGGCGGAGGAGCGGGCGCCGGAGTAAATATCATACCTGTGGCTTTTATTGTAGTAAAGAATGAAAACGTCAGATTATTGCATGTTTCTCCTCCGGGGCACTCAACTGTAGACAGAATCATTGATACTATGCCTGATATTATTGATAAAGTTACGGACTTTATGAATAAGGATAAAGGCGCCGGAATCAGCGGAATCGACACGTTAGACGTCGAGGAACCCGGTTAATGACGCCGCAGAGAATATCGAAAATTCTTTCCGCAAATGGAATTGCGTCGCGCCGGGGAGCCGAGCGTCTTATACTTGACGGCAGAGTTTATGTCAATGGGGTTTGCGCTAATATTGGGCAGAGTGCAGATTTAGGTATTGACGAGATTTCGGTTGACGGGACTCCGATTGCCAAATCCGAAAATCCTGTTTACATAATGCTTAATAAGCCGTGCGGATATCTGACAACAGTTAGTGACGACAGAGGGCGAAAGACTGTTATGGGGCTTATTTCAGATGTAGGCACGAGGGTCTATCCGATAGGCAGGCTTGATATGCAATCCGATGGCTTATTACTTTTTACAAATGACGGTGCTTTTGCCAATAAAGTTATGCATCCATCTTTTAATAAGCAAAAGACATATGAGATTTCCGTTAGAGGAGACGTGAGTAACGCTTTGCCAAAGCTAAAAATGCCGATGCTCATTGATGCGCATGAGGTACGTGCAAAATCTGTCACTTTGATAAGAAAGACTGATGGCGGCGGCATACTTAGCATTTCAATCGGCGAGGGTAGGAACAAACAGGTCAGAAAAATGTGTGAAAGCTGTGGATTGCATATAAAAACACTGACCAGGGTTGCTATCGGAGCACTTGAGCTGGGCAGTCTGGAACCGGGGAAATGGCGTCATTTAACCCTAAAAGAAAGGCGTTTGCTGCACGGCGTAAATGAGCAAGAATAATGTATGATATTATAGTAATAGGCGCAGGTGCGTCAGGTTTGCTGGCCTCTTGCACCGCGGCGCGGAGCGGGTCAAAGGTTTTGTTGCTTGAGCGAAATGAGAAAGTGGGCAGAAAACTTTTTATAACTGGCAAGGGGCGCTGCAATCTTACCAATAATTGCTCAGTTGAGGAAGCTCTTGATAATATTCCAACCGGCAAAAAGTTTTTATACAGCGCTTTTAACCGCTTTTCGCCGTCTGATACTATCAGCCTGTTTGAGCATTTGGGTGTTGCGCTTAAAACCGAGAGGGGCGGTCGTGTTTTCCCTGTTTCTGATAAGTCCTCTGATATTATAGATGCACTGAAAAAATACGTTAGAAGCTCGGGAGTAATGCTTAAAAGCGCTTATGTAGCAGGGGTTAAGAAGCGCGGCGATGGATATTTTGACGTGAGTACAATTGAAGGTGTTGTTTCTGCGGGCGCTGTGATTCTGGCAACAGGAGGAAAGTCTTATCCCGCAACCGGCTCAACAGGAGATGGTTATGTTTTTGCAAAAGAGCTTGGTCACAGTATAACCGATTTGCGAGCATCGCTTGTTCCTTTATCTTCAAAGAATACGTCATGCTCAATGATGCAAGGGCTGGCATTAAAAAATGTCAAAATTTCTGTTTATGACGGAGGAACGAAGCCGATTTTTTCTGATTTTGGAGAGATTTTATTTACTCATTTTGGACTTTCCGGTCCGCTTGCTCTGACGGCGAGTGCGCATATGCGTGATTTTGATAATAAGAGTTATAAAATTTTGATAGATTTAAAGCCAGCCTTGGACGAAAAAAAGCTTGACCTACGTATTTTACGTGACTTTGAAAAATTCAAAAGCCGTAGTTTTTCAAATTCTTTGGGAGAGTTATTTAACAGATCAATGATTCCTGTAATTATAGATAAGTCCGGAATTCCAGGAGACAAGAAGGTACATTCGGTCACGCGGGATGAGCGGCTGGCACTTATCAGTCTTATAAAGGCTTTTCCAATTGATATTGAAGGACCTAGACCGATAGAAGATGCAATTATTACATCGGGTGGAGTTAGTCTTAATGAGATTAATCCCAAGACTATGGAATCTAAACTTGTAAAAAGTCTGTACTTTGCGGGAGAAATCATCGATGCTGACGCTTACACGGGCGGGTTTAACCTTCAAATTGCATGGTCAACGGGATATGCTGCCGGTCTTGCGGCGGCAAGTAATTAGTATGTTGGCAACTGAGGTGTAAATGGAATATGGAACAAAGAAGCATTGCTTTAGACGGACCTTCTGGCGCCGGAAAGAGTACGCTTGCAAGGAGTGTGGCAAGGCATTTCGGGATAATATATGTTGATACCGGTGCGATCTATAGATGCGTTGGATTATTTGTTATGAGAAAAGGCGTTAGCTCAACGGACGAAGCCGGAGTAAGAGTGCTTCTGCCTGAAATAAGAATTGAGATGAAATATGATGCTGAGGGCGTACAGAGAATGCTTTTAGACGGTGAAGACGTCACGGATATAATCCGTAATCACGAAGTGTCTAAATATGCTTCCGATGTCTCGGCAATGCCTGAGGTACGCGCTTTTTTACTATCAATGCAGCGTGAAATGGCCGTAAAATATGATGTAATTATGGATGGGAGAGATGTTGGAACGGTCATTTTACCGGATGCCGGACTGAAAATCTTCATCACAGCAGACGCAGACAAAAGAGCATACAGACGTTATCTTGAACTTGTGGAAAAAGGCAGCGAGATGACTTTTGAGCAGGTTAGAGACGATATGTATATGCGCGATAAAAATGACAGCGAGCGCGCCGCCGCGCCTCTTAAGGCGGCGGATGACGCTGTGCTATTGGACACGACCGAGCTTAGCTTGGAAGAGAGCTTTGAGGCGTTATGCGCGCTTATTGCCGGGAGGTTTAGTTTATGAAGCAAAAAAAATCAGTCAAGCCGAGTTATCGCTTTTACAGAGGGTGCTACCGCATTTCGCGGGCTATTTTTGGAATTTTTTTCCGGCTTGAGATCATAGGGCGCGAAAAAATACCAAAAGGCGCCGCCATGATTTGCTCTAACCATTCAAGTGTGATTGATCCGCTTCTCATTGCCTTTGCTTTTGGAATAGGTTGTTTTCTCCACTTTATCGCAAAAGTTGAGGTTTTTAAGATTCCTATTCTTTCTTTCATTGTCATGAAGCTTGGTGCAATAAGCGTTGACAGAGCCATGATGGATGTTGCCACTATCAAAAAGACTTTTTCATATTTTAAAATGGGTGAGAAGGTGGCGATTTTTCCTGAGGGTACCCGTAAAGATATACTTGATACAAGCGCGGCTAAAAACGGTGCGGTAAAAATTGCAGAATATGCCGAGGTACCGATTGTTCCGGTTTATGTTCCCAGAAAGAAGAATTGGTTTGGAAAAGTCTCATTGGTTATTGGAGAGCCGTACTATATTCTAAAAGAAGATGTAAAGAGAACTGTGGTGGATTATACAAGGTTATCCGGAGATCTTATGGCAAGAATTGAGGCGCTCAAGCCAAAGGTGGCAAGGTCGTGAACGTTACTGTTGCAAGCACAGCGGGTTTCTGCGAAGGCGTACAACGTGCCGTCAGAATATGTGAAGATGCTGCGGGAGTATTAGAGAATTGCGTTGTGTTGGGACCGATAATTCATAATCAGCATGTCATTGATGATTTAGAAAAAAAAGGTATAAAGACTGTATCGGATATCTCTGAAATACTGCCGGGGGACACTGTTATCATTCGCTCTCACGGAGCAAGCAAAAATGAGCTTGAGGCGTTATCGGGTTTGGGAATTGATTTAATTGACGCGACTTGCCCGCATGTAACCAAAATACATGATATCGTACTGGAACAATCCCATTTGGGAAGGCTTATTATCATTATCGGACAGCGCTGTCATCAAGAGGTTGTTGCAATCTCAAGCCGCTGTCAGCAATATGAGATTTTTGAGACTTCTGAGGAACTTTATGCATGGCTTAAAATCGGCAAAAATTCCGATTTTCCCATCACTATGGTATCACAAACGACAAATCGGGAATCTATATTTATTTCTTGTACTGAAATAATAAAAAAAGAGTGTACAAATCCAATTATATTTGATACAATATGCGCTGCAACTTGCAAACGCCAGCGAGAGGCTAAAGATCTTTCCAAAACAGCGGATGTAATGGTCGTAGTAGGGGGAAGAAATAGCGCAAACAGCCTTAGACTAGCGGATATTTGCAGAGAGAACTGCTCAAGGGTGATTTTTGTGGAAAATGCCATTGAGCTTGGGGGTGCGAATATTCGTCAGTCGGATAACGTCGTCATAACTGCCGGCGCATCTACGCCGGCGTGGATTATTAAGGAGGTCACCCACAAAATGATCGAAGAAATGAGTTTGGAAACCGGTGTTGAAGAGGAGCAAAATATGTCTTCACACGAGCCGGAAAGTGTCGAGCCGATTGAGGCTGCGAAGGATGCCGCTACTGCTGTAGAAGCGGTTGATGAGCCTGTTGCAGTCGAAGAAGCTGCCATCGTTACAAAAGCCGATGAGAAACCGCATGTTGATGAGTCAGGTGAAACACAGGGAAGCGATGCGGCGGTTGACACAGAATCAGAGCCGGTCGATGTTGAGGATAGTGTTGATGTGCCGGAGGATGATCAAGAAGAGACGGTTGCCGCGTCTGAGACCTTCGAAGAAATGCTGGAAAAGTCAATAAAGACTATAACTACAGGGCAGAAAGTGACCGGCATCGTCACATCTGTTACTGCGACAGAGGTTTCGGTCGATTTGGGAACTAAGCAGTCGGGATATGTGCCTACTGACGAGTTTACCGATGATGAGAACACCGATATCAACGAAATCATTAAAGTTGGTGATTCGATTGAGGCATTTGTCATGCGCGTAAATGATGTTGAGGGCATGGTGATGCTCTCTAAGAGGCGGCTTGATGCTATCAAGAATTGGGATATCATTGAGCAGGCAAAGGAGAATAAGACTGTTGTTGAGGGTACGGTAGTTGAGGAGAATAAGGGCGGCGTTGTTGTCAATGTAAAGGGCGTTCGTGTCTTTGTTCCGGCTTCGCAAACGGGTCTTCCAAAAACGGCTCCGATGTCTGAGCTCGTGAAGAAGCATGTCAAACTTCGTATTACTGAGGTCAATCAGTCCAGAAGAAGAGTCGTTGGCTCGATTCGTGCGGTTGCTGTTGAGGAGCGCCGCGAGAAGTCCGAGGGGTTGTGGAGTGATATCGAAGCCGGTAAGAAATATGACGGCGTTGTAAAGTCTATGACTTCTTATGGCGTTTTTGTTGATATTGGCGGCGTGGACGGTATGATTCATATTTCTGAGCTGAGCTGGACGCGCATTAAACAGCCGTCTGAGGTCATGTCAGTCGGTGATGAGGTTTCTGTCTATGTTCTTTCCTTTGACAAGGACAACAGAAAGATTTCTCTCGGTTATAAAAAGCATGAGGATAATCCTTGGGTCAGGTTCTCAACTAAGCATGCTGTCGGTGATGTTGTAAATGTCAAGATTGTTAAGATGATGCCTTTCGGTGCTTTTGCCGAGATTTTTCCCGGTGTTGACGGGCTGATTCATATTTCACAGATTGCTGATCATAGGATTGGGCTGCCTTCTGAGGTTCTTTCCGAAAACCAAATGGTTGATGTTAAGATTACTGAGATTGACAATGATCGTAAGAAAGTTTCTTTGAGTATCAGGGCTCTTATCGATCCGTCTTCGCAGCCTTTAAAGGATGCTGATATTGCTGCGAGCGCCGCAGTCAATGAGCCGGTTATTGTCTATGATACTGACAATCCTCAACCGCTTGACGACGAGTTTGACGAGCCGATGGATGATCTGTCTGCTACGGTAGATGCGGAAGAGAGTGCCCCGGCGACGGAGTCGGAGCCTGCGCCTGATGCCGAGTCGGCGCAAAAAGATGAGTCTTCATCTGATCAGACTCATAAGACCGCGCCGTATATTTTTTAGTTTTTCAAAATCTTTAGCCGAAAATGTCAAGCGACATTTTCGGCTAAATTTTTTACATGAGTAAAGAGAATAGTAATTGACTCGAGGGTTCTCGTAGTTTCGGCTATCACTTCGTAGAGCACTCAAAAAGATAATGAGAACAGTTTCTGAAAGGATGGTGTGCGCATGAATGTTTTTGTGTCCGTCAAACAGGTAGGCAAGAAAAAGGCTTATCTGTCGAACTTATGCTATGAAGTACCAGGTTCGCCGCTTACCCTAACTGATTTGATACAGCTAATAGTTACGGAAAGAGTCAAGGCGTACAACGCCAAAACACCGGATTCAGATATAGTTGCCCTCCTAACGCAAGAAGATATAGATTCACAGCTTCAAACGGGGAAGGTTGGCTTTGGGCGCAGATTAAGCAATAAAAGCGCCAACCTGCAAAAAGCTGTTGACGCCGCATTATTGGCTTTTTCCGATGGATTGTACCGTGTCTTTATTGACGAAAAAGAAATTGTGAATCTAGATGAACACTTGGAAATACGTCAAGACAGCAAAATAGCTTTTATCAGATTGACATTTTTATCAGGAAGGATGTGGTGAAGATATGTACTACCAACAGGAGTCGCTGGAGAAAGTCAATGCTCATCTTGCGAAAATTCATGAAAAAAAGCGCCTGAGCTTTGGAAGCTCAAGAGAACTTACCGATGCGCTCTATTCTTGCATCACTCGCAGTGAAAATGACATGCGCACTGACTCTCAAAAGAAAAACGACTTATGCCGAATCATCAATCCCAATGGAAATAGCCGTTTGTGCGATATATTTACAGGTAAAGGTCAAGGCGCACTTAAAACCCTGCTCGGCGGCAAGACTGCGGGGATTTTTCAGAGAATATGGGAAAGGTCTGGTTTATACCCATTTTCTTACGATATGTATCGCAGGTCATTTCGCAGCATAAAGAATGACTTTTTATATTTGGATAAAAATATCGACCTATTACAAGCTGCCGTTTACTGGGGCGCGTTTGGTAAAATCGACATAAAGCAAGAGTTAAAAAAGAAAAAAGAGCTATGGGCATACGATGTGTTGATTGCACATATGCTGGCACTATTAATTGATGATGGCGATAAAGAAATATTTGAGCTATGTAAAAGTATTATATACGGAGAAATTGAGTCAAGGCATGTTTCGCGCGAGTTGATTGCGGGACTCCTAATGAGCCGCAATGCTGACGCGCACAAACTTGTTGGGGATTTGTTACTATCAGCCAAACTCCAAGAAGGATTGCGTCAAGCCGTTGTCGAATCAATGGATAATGGTTCACGCGAAGGCTTTTTGCATATTCTAAAGTTGATTATTGACAACGATATGGGTCGATTCTCATCGGTTGTCAGAGCATTTGACACATGGACAGGTATGGGACTCCCGCCGGAGAAACCCGCTGTTATTAAAAAAGCTATTACATTGGCATACTCCTGTTTAACAGACGGCGACGTTATCAAAGAATACCTTGACAGTCGCGACGCCATGCAGATTTACATAGCGTTGTGGGCTGTTGCATTTGATGAAGTCATGGATGTGGAGCCGTATATTAGGGACTTGTTAGGTAGTCCCGACAAGTACAAGAGGATCGCGGGACTGTACTTTCTGCGCCAAACCGCTTCGCCGTTTTTGCAAAATGAGCTTGCCCTTGATGTGCTTACGGATTCAGATTTAGAGATATGCGCTTGGAGTGTCGAAAATCTTTTTACAGGTTGCAATATCAGCGGATACCATTATAATCCGCCAAAAATCAGAGACCTGCCCAAAAATATCACACCCATAGAAGTATATAAGCGTCTTAGCGCCGTCCTTGAACGTATGCCTAAAAAGGAAGTCATATTCAAAGAAAATCCTTTCCCGTGGTGTGCTTTGAAAATGACAGCATCGGCGATTGTGGAAAAAATGCTCTATTGCATCGGCATGATGGATGAAAAAAACAGCTATATTGATGAAATATTATCACAACGCAATAAAATGAGTGTAAATGCACGCGATGGTTTGCTTACCCAGTTCTTAAAGCCACCAAAAACGGAAAAACAAAAAATCGCCGTAGTTGAATCGCTTGGCGACAAAAGTTCCATTGTCCGTCACAGCGCAATTTCTCTACTTGATAAAATTACGTTATCTAACGAGGACTACATCACAATCGAAAACCTGTTGCAATATAAATCCGGCGACCTGCGAAAAAACTGTATCACATTACTGGTTCGTCAAGAACCAAGCGACCTTTTGAAGGCAATCGAAAGGCTTTCCGCAGACGCCAATGAGAATAAACGACTTGGTGCTATCGAACTGGTTGCCAGTATAAAGGGAGATAAAAGATTTTCCGGCGTTTATCCGTCTGCTGAAAAATTTATCCTTTCTGGCAGTGACACCACACAGACCGAACAGATTAGGGTAAACGAGGTAGTCGCTTCCGACAAGCCTGTTTATAACTTAGACAATGGCTTCGGATTGTATGACCCGTCTATACAGTATGCCCCCGTTTTAGATAATGAGAATTCTGATATAGACGTAAAGGACTTGCTTGCGTTGCCGAAAAAGAGAGTGCAGGAATTATATCAAAAGCTATCGGATTTAGTCCATGAAAACAGGGAGTACCAGTACCAGATTACATATCACGATGGCTCTAAACACGATGCTGTTTTGGGGTCTCAGTTTTACTTGAGTCCATTGACGCATAAGGGTAACGGTATCGAGAATTATCCTCTTAGCGAGTTGTGGACTTCATTCAAAGAACGTATGGATATTTCCGATTATGAGATGTTATCCATTTCGTATGTTAAAGATTGTTCAACAGGTTATGGAGTAGACGCACAGAAGTATATGGAGGAACACATAAATGCGGGTTATTCAAAAAATGAGTGCGCTGATTTACGAAAATTCTTTGAGAATCTGCCTTACGTTCATATTTGTGCAACTATTTTCAAAGCTTTGGCTTATGAAATCTCCTCAAGTGTAAAATTCGAGGCTGCATATGCAGTCGCACTATATTTGTACAATACACTCCCGGTCCATTTGCATAAAGCAGCGATGAACAAGGTAAAAGAGAAACCTTCATACCACACTTGGCAAAATGAGGAATACTTTTGTAATAGTATTCAATGCAATTTTTGGTTGTATATCTTGAAGAACGCGTCTGCTTCTGACACTTTATTTGTACAGTATTTTAACTTGGCATACTCATTTTATAAGGCGTCAGATTATAAAGCAGGAACACATAGCGCTTTCTGTACCCTCGAAACCGCCGATTTCGGACGGGCACATTCACTTGGGTTGATAAGCGAAAATGAAATTTTCTACGAGCTAATGGGGCGCAAAGCTGGGGCGCGTCATTTATCGAATCTGACAAATAAAGTTCTGTATCAAAATAAAAAGGCGTCGGAACACGAAAAATTGATGGATATTGCTCATATTGCTATCAAAAGAATCACCGAAATAGAAACAGGGCGAGGAGAAATGACAACCCCTGTCAGTCGCCTTGCCGCAAGTGTGCATCGTTGTTATGGCATTGATACGTTTGTAGCCATTGTGCTAAAAATGGAAAAAGACAGTTATGTTCGCGGGTATAACTTTGTCGGCGATGACAGTACAAAAAAGCAGATGTTTTCCCATCTGTTAAAATGCTGTTATCCGGAAAAAGATGATAGTGTCGAGAAATTAAGACATCGACTTGACGGCAAAAAAGTTTCGGATACGCAGTTAATCAGCGCCGCAATGTATGCCCCTCAATGGATGGATATTATCGAAGAATATCTTGCCTGGTCCGGGTTAAAGCGCGCGGCATGGTATTTTCATGCGCACATGAACGATGTGTTCTCTAAAGAAAAACAAACCATCGTGACCCGTTATTCGGCTATTGCCCCGAACGATTTCAAAGACGGCGCATTTGATGTTGCGTGGTTTTGGGATGCGTATAATACTCTCGGAGAAAAAAGATTCCGGCTTGTATATGATTGCGCCAAATATGTCGCTTCCGGCGCACAGCACCGCCGCGCACAGCTTTTTGCCGATGCGGTCACCGGCAAACTTAAACTCTCAGAAACGGAAGAGATTATAAAAGATAAACGAAATAAAGACCAGCTTTTAGCTTATGCCCTTATACCGATTAAAAATATTGGCGATACGTTACACCGATATGAGTTTATTCAAGCCTATCTTAAACAGGCTAAGGAATACGGAGCGCAACGAAGAGCCAGTGAAACGACAGCGTGTAGGATTGCGCTTGATAACTTATCAAGAAATGCCGGTTATCAAGATGTAAACAGACTAATGTGGCAAATGGAAACAGAAAAAATGAGTTCAGTCGCTCACCTTTTTACTGCGCAAGACGTAGAAGATATGTCCATGCGGCTTATAGTCGATTCATCTGGCGTCGCACAAATCGAGATACTAAAAGAGGGCAAAACACTGAAAGATGTTCCATCGAGATTGAAAAAACATGAACATGTAGAAAAGCTAAAGGCTGTTCAAAAGGATTTGAAGTTACAACATTCACGCGCTAAATCCAGTTTTGAAAACGCTATGGTATCGAGCGACTGTTTTACAAGTACGGAACTTGCCAAGTTAGAACAAAACCCGGTAATTGCTGCACTTATCAAAAATTTGGTTTTCATATCCGGCGAAAAACACGGTTATTTAAAAAACGGTAAACTTGTTTCCTTTGACGGAGTTGAATCGGCATTTCAAGATTCTGACCAAATCCGTTTGGCGCATCCGCACGATATGTCCGTTATGGGCGTATGGGTAAATTATCAGCGTGACTTGTTTGACAAGCAAGCTGTACAGCCTTTTAAGCAGGTATTCCGTGAGTTGTATCGTCCGAACGAAGATGAATTAAAACAGCTTACACATTCCAATCGATACGCGGGGCATCAAGTGCAGCCGAAAAAGACTCTCGCTCTCCTCAAAAGCAGAGGTTGGGTTGCAAGCTATGAA
>Ga0209755_10003309_pt1 | contig 20388 bp, 17 predicted proteins | sample TergutCo191P1_FD_187301 | JGI IMG/M metagenome (GOLD analysis project Ga0209755, IMG submission 187301) | Cornitermes sp. P1 segment gut microbial communities from Petit-Saut dam, French Guiana - Co191P1 (SPAdes) (version 2) | ecosystem: Host-associated > Arthropoda: Insects > Digestive system...
CCCCCCCGGTAAAACAGGTATGCCCTGAGGTTTATTTTTTACAGCCATGGGCTTAGTTTAGCCAAATTTTTATCTTTTGTCAACTGTTTAGGCAGCAGCTGTCTTAGCTGCCAGAGCTTAATTTATCAATCCTGCACTCTCTCTGCTCCCCGCTTTCCGGGTCTGTAAAAAACAAGGCATGGGATTTTAATGCTAGTTGGCTATCCTGAGAAACTGTCTGTGCATTTGAGTACAGCGGGTCATTTAAAATTGGGAAACCTGCCCAGCAAAGATGACAGCGTATTTGGTGCCTGAACCCGCGCTTTATCCTCACAATAAATATTTTTTTTGATTCGCTGTCTTTAATATCGATAATTTCCGTTTTGTAAAAACCGCCCTTGTCTTTTGCGATTTCTTTGTGTTTTTTTGGAATGTCTACAATGGGACGAACTTGTTTTCTGCCGGGACCGTAAGGGCGGAAATAAGACTCTATTACGGAAGAATTATTAGCAGAAGAACTCACACTAAGGCACAAAGGCACAAAGTTGTTGTCCGGGAAACCCTCTAATCCAATAGAGCCATTCGAAGGCACACAAACAGCAGAGTATTCTTTTATAAACTCTCCCTTGTCCTGCAGCTCTTTAAAAAATAAATAACTTTTTTCGTTTTTGGCAAATAAAACCAATCCATGTGTCTCAAAATCTAACCTATGCATCAGCTTTATTTCTTTATTAAAACCTTTATTTTCATAAAACCATTCCAAAATCGTTAATGCATCTTTTGTGTCTTTGTGCCTTTGTGAGAACTCTTTTCCCAGCATCTCACTGTGCATTTTTGCAGGTTTAAACACGACAGCGTAATTTTCTGTCTCTTCAACAATATATGGGTTATCCATTTGCGTTTATCCTGTCCAGTTTTTCTATAACTTCTGCAAATCGAGGCGGCACAGGAGACGTAAAAATGCGCTCTTCCTTTTCACCTGCCGGTATAATCGAAAGTTTTTTTGAATGAAGCATAAGAGCTGCATCATAAAACAACTTATCCGCACTGCCGTAAATAGGGTCTCCAAGTATCGGACAGCCGATATGGCGAAGATGTACGCGAAGCTGATGGGTGCGTCCTGTTCGCGGACGCAATAAAAGCAGCGAATACGATTTCCATGTTTTTATAACCTTGTACGCGGTAATCGCGTTTCTTCCGTTAGCTGCAACTGTAAAACGCTTGCGATCTTTCGGATCTCTTGCGATAAATGTCTCGATGCGCCCCTTCATTTCTTTCGGCTCGCCTTTTACTATTGCAATGTAATATTTCTGCACTTTGCGCGTTTTAAACTGTTCTGCAAGAAACGCGTGCGTCTCTTCATCAAAGGCGGCAATAATAACACCTGATGTATCTTTATCAAGACGGTGAACGATGCCGGGGCGCGTATTTCCTGCGGAAGTTATTCCTGCGCTGTCTTGCAGAACTTTCTTTTTGTTCAATCTTCTATAATACAATGCATTCGCAAGTGTACCCTGCCTGTTTCCTGCTCCGGGATGCACAACCATACCCTGCGCTTTGTTTATTACAATCTGTTTATCATCTTCGTAAATCACATCCAAAGGGATATCCTGCGGCACAATGTCAGCAGGAGGAGCGTCATTCCAAATTAATTCAAGATTATCTCCCTGCTTTAAGATGCGGGAAAGTTTAACATCTTTTCCGTTTACTTTAGCCTGCAAACCTCTTGCCTTAATTTGGGAACGGGAGAGAAGGTTAAGCGTTTCTGACACATAACGATCCAGCCTGTAAGGTTTATTAATTTGCTCTTTGATATTGCAGGAAAAGCAGGGCATTTTATTCTTCTGCTTCTTCCGTCGTTTCAGCTTCGCCGTACGGCTTTCTTTCAATTTCGTATGAACCGGAAGGCATGCTTTCCAGACGGCGGCGCTCTTTGTTGCGTTTAATATTTACGATTAATAAATCCAGAAGCGCAATTCCTGCCGATACTCCGGCAGATATTAAAAACATCTGGGCGTATTCATTATTTGTCATTTCAACAGCGCCTGCCGATTTTGCTGGCCACGGCGCGTAACGGCGTCCTTGTTCGGTCATGTCAAACCCGTTTGCATTATACCAGTTAATCATGTCCATTGCAAAAGAAACAAAAAAAATGGAAAAAGGAAATGAACCAAAAGCGATTATATCAAAACGTCTTATATCTTTTGCCCACTGCGGAAAACCTGTCATGTCAAATGTTGATGTCGTAGTATTAGTTGTGCTTAAACTCTGAGCATGCGCCTCAAACGCAGGCGATAAAAAAAGTGAAAATAAAAATAATAAAAACAGACACTTCTTCATTATCTAATTACTCATCCTTAAAAATTGCGCTTCCTATTCTAAGAAGATTAGAACCTTCTTCTACAGCAATTTCAAAATCGTCTGACATTCCCATGCTTAAACACGCCCAGTTTTCATTGGAAGGAAATCTTTTTTCAATTTCCTTCTGCGCTTTTACAAGTTTCCTGAAAGACGAACGAATTAAACCGGTATCTTTTGTAAAAGGCGCCATCGTCATAAGACCAGCCGGTTTTAATCCATCGCAATTTAAAACCAATTCTGCGGCTTTTAATAAAGCGTCAATACTCTCATAACCGCTCTTTGAATCCTCTCCTGTATGAAACTCAAGCATTACCTTTAACGGCTGTGAACGAAGAAGCGAATGCTTTTTAAGCTCTTCGATTAACTCATCCCTGTCCGCTGATTGAATACAATCAAATAAAAGCGCCGCATTCTTTGCCTTATTTCTCTGCAAAGAACCGATTAAGTGCAGTTGTGCGTCCGCATAACCGCTTTTTAATCCGCTGAATTTATCGGCAGCTTCTTTTACCCTGCTCTCACCGAAACAGCGCAGTCCCGCGTTATAGGCTTCATTAATTAAATTGACAGGCACAAATTTTGTTACGCCCATCAGAGTAATTTCTGCGCGTTTTCTTCCGGCTTTATTACAAGCCTCTTGAATACGCTCTTCAACTTTTGCAATATTACCGGCAATTAACATTCCTGCTTATATAATCGCATATTATCTATGGATTTTGCAAGAGATAAAAATTCGTCCACATCCAGAGTTTCAGCGCGTTCATTGCCGCTAAATCCGTTTTCGCGCAAAACTGCTTCGCATATTTCCTTTGAATTGACAAACGCCGTCAGGTTATTTCTGATTGTTTTGCGCCTTGAGGCAAAAAGAGCGCGCACAAGCTTATAAAAGCAGGGTGAGCAGAGGCAATTGCCCTTGCTCTCAAGAAGAACTCCCATGCTGTCAACATTGGGCTGCGGATAAAAAGAAGAAGGGCTTATTGTAATAAGAGGTTTTGCTTTATAAGCTGAGGCGCATAACACCGAAAAAGACGAGTAGTCTTTTGTGCCTGCCTTGGCGGTCATTCTAAGAGCCGTCTCTTTTTGCACAGTAACTACTATGCGTTTGAAAATGCATCCATTTCCTGTAAAATCTGCAAGCAGCGCCGCCGCAATGTTATAGGGAAGATTTCCAAAAAGATATTCAGCCTTTGTCTTTGCATGTTCTTCCCAGGTCTTCATTACATCACCTTCAACAAGACTGAAATTTTCATTGCCGCCGAAAAGTTCTTTTAAGATTCGAATAAATCCTTTGTCAATTTCGAATGCCTTTACCTTTATTTCCTTTTCAAGAAACAAATCTGTCATTGCTCCAAGCCCGGGACCTATTTCCCATACATCATCTCCTGCTTTTACGTCCAAAGCTTCAACAAGTATTCTTTTTGCATTTGCGTCTACCAGAAAATTCTGCCCGAATTTTTTCTGCATTCCAAGTCCCTGCTGTTCAAGAAAGGTTTTTAACCCGGAAGAAGAATTGTAATTAAGCTTCATAAAAACGGCTCCAGTTTAAACAGTGAATTGTTTTTTCTATTTTCCAATATAAAAATCAATATTATAAACATAATGGATAAAACAAGTATCAAAATCCAGTTAGCTGAAATTCCGGGAACATTTCCCGCAGCAGAAGCTGTTATCTCCATAAACCTGTAAATAATGTTTAACGGATAATTAAGCAGAAACGATATCGAAATAAAATCTAAAACAAGCCATATCATCGAACCAATCATAAAAATTGTTGTAAGCGGCACTATCACAAGCCCTGCGATAATTCCAATGGGAGCAATTGTCCCAAAAGTATAACTGCAAAGACCTGCTGTAATTAAAAATGCGCCGACAGAAAGCGAAAGCGGCTGCAGAATAAAATTGGGAATAATTCCTGCAAACATGGAAGAAAGAGATTTCCCTGTTATTAATATACCGAGCATTGCAAGATAAGAAAGAATGAACGAAAGCGAATTTCCAGCCTGCGGAGTAATAATTATTTGTATTAAAAAAGACAGCGATAAAACTGACATTGCTTTTTTCGGAAGAGCGCCGAGAATCGCCAAAACTCCAAGAACATACATTAAAGCGGCGCGGTTAAGACTGGGCATGGGTCCCGTAAGAAAACAATAAAGTATAATAATTACAACGCCTGCAATTGCAGAAGCATTAAGCCCAAGAGGTTTTTTAAGCAAAAATGAAATAAGCGCAGTAATTATCGCAAGGTGCATACCGGAAAGCGCAAGAATATACGAAAGCCCTGCGTTTCTGTAAAGCGCGGTAAAATCGCTGTCCATGTTATCCCTGATACCGATAAGCAGCGCAAGCGCAAGCCCTCCCCATTCTTTATCTCCAAAGCGTTTTATTAAATTCAATCTTATACCTGTGCGCATTCTTTCAATTACAGACGCAGGTTTAATAATATGCAGGGATTTCGCGCTGAAACTTATGCCGCGTTCGTTCGTTCTGATAACGCCCTCTGCAAAAACCCTTGTGCCTCTTCCGTATTCACGAATTTTTTCTGCGTTATCTGCCGGAAAAAAAATTGTAATCTCTCCCTTTCCGCTTACGCGAAGTCCTTTTTCTCCAGCGCTTTTTTTTAACAAAAGCGTAACCATCGCGCTGCCTCCCGGAATAATTCTCGGGTCTTCAAGCAGCACGCCTTCTACGGCAATTACAGTTTTTTCCGGAATGCCGAAATTAATATCTGTGCGTCCTGCTTCTGCCGCGCATAAACCGATAACAACTCCTGCGCACAAAGATAAAAAACAAACATTTGCTGTATGCAGAAAGCGCGAATCTTTATCCAGCGACGAAAGCACGCGCATTAAACATGATAAAAAAAGAAGGAGTAAAAAGGCGGCGGCAGTAAAAGCAAAAATTGTTCCGGATAAAAAATAAAACCCTATTAATGTGCCTAACGCCGCGCATTGAACAGGAGGAAAAGAAATGCGCGCAGAGCCTTCCTGAACGATGCGTTTTAAAAAGCGAATTACCATTTAAGGCGGGCGACTGCTTCCCTTGCCGCAGCCTGAATGTCTTCGGGATAATTTAGATTGCTGATATATAATAGATGATCAAAAGCGGCATTGTACCCGATAGATCCGAGAGCGCGCACTATCGCCATTGTTATTTCCTGATCAAAAGAACCTGTGGTTTCTGTTCTTGCATTTATCAAGCCAAGCTGCAATCCAAGAACAAGAGCCGCATCCGAATTTCCAAGCGCGCCAAGGCAATTAATAGCGTCGATAAATCTTTCTTTGGAAACGGCTTCCTGAAGCATATCAGACTGCACGCGGTAATAGTGCCTGATGGCAAGCGAATTAGCGCGCGTCCAGCGTAAATTGGTAAGCGTGCTTATTGCAGAGTAACGCATCGCGGATAAATCGATATTTCCTTCTGATGATGCAAGCCCCTGTTCAAGCGCGCGTTCTGCAAGACGCCCCCTCTCCGAAACGCTTAAACGCTGACTGCTAATGCCTGCCCTGAACGCGGCAAATTTTTCGTCGGGTGAATTGTTCTCGATTACATTCATGAGAAACGAAAACAAACTGCCGCGAATTACGTCAAGCGCGCCGTTTGCCTCAGAAGCGATCACTTCCGGGTAACCTGCATAAAGAACAGAAAAAAGCGCCGGGTAGGAAGAACTGTCTCCCAATTCCATTATTGCGGAAATACACGCCGACACTACCATATAGTCAACGGCTGTTCCTGATTTAAACAATAAATTTCTTCCCATTAAATAATTATTTAAATTATCAATTACCTGACGGCTTCTCTTTCCAAGTGTTCCGAGTTTTGAGAGAATATTATAGCCTGTTTCAGAATCCGGATTTTGCAGAAAATATCCCCACAAAACATCGGTATCATTAATATTACTAATATCGATACTTACAGCAGGAGCAGGAACATTTTTATCTGCATCAGTTGAATTATTTTCGGATGTCTCTCCGAAAAGTAACGAGGATAAAAGCAAAAGCGTTAAAATAAAACTTGTCAGTCTAAGCATTTCTTACCTCCTCCGGTATTCTTTGCTCTTCGTATTGTTCGCGCTGCTGAGTAGCGGTAACAGTAGAATCCGCTTCTTCTTCCAAAACGCGGAATGGAAGTTCATCATCGTCTTCTTCGGGCAGCATATCAAATACTTCGCAAAGAATACTATTGCGCGTTCCAATCGGAAGCGGGTCCGCTTCCATACGAACAAGAGAAACATTGCTCTCCTGATTATATTCGATTGACCTAACGGTAGCCGGTATACATATCGGTATTTTATCCAGAGAAAACTGCACTTTTAAACGAAGCCCTACAGTAGCCTGACCCATAACCCTGATTGCGCAGCCTGTATCGGAAATATCTTCCATCATGCATCTTAACCCTGCGGACTTTTCAAGCCTGTGAGGATTATCGTTACCGCTGATAAGATACAAAAATGCAGGTTTATGGAATTTAACGCGCAGTGATTTTCTTTTCTGTGTTCTGAAAAGCGAGTCGTTATGCTCAACCTTTAAAGAAGAAATACCCTTGGAAAAAACCTCGTCTATTACTTCGGAGTCAAAAACATAACCAGCGTCATCTTCGCGCCAAAAATAAATTGATATTTTAACGCCGTTCCACTGCATGGAAGCCGCATTCTTGGTATTCATCGGACGGGCAATTGTAAGATAATTGCCGAAATTTTTAACAACCTCAGATTTATAAACACCCTGTCCCGCCACTAAAATTCGCAGAGACTGTCCTTCATTAATCTGACGGGAATTGGCTATTTTAGACTTGTGTTCGGAGGCTTCCATCTCGATTTTTTTAAAATAATCAAAAAGCTTGGAAAGAAAATACTGGGTATTCGCGTCGTTTCGTTCGCCGGAAAGCCTAACGGCGTTTACAACAGTACGCACAACTGTTTCAAACTGCTTTGGTGAATTAAAAATATTAGCAGGGTCTTTAATACGCGAATTTGATACAAGCCGCCTTAGCTGCTCCATATCCTTAATTGTAAAACCGGCTTCCTTTCCCTTGGCAAAGAATTGAATCCAGTTGCCCGAACGTTCCTTGCTGAAACGCATTACATAGATGACGCCTAAGAGAGCTATTGCCACTAATATTAGAAATGGAGCCAATATATTACCTCGATCTATCCCTTAATATACATTATAATACAGAAATATAGTTATGGGTATATATGCCGAAGCAATAATTTTATATATTGTGCTGTTTTTATCCGGTTCCGCAGCCCAATTTACGGGCGGATCGGCTGTTACAGACAGTTTTTCCTCATCAAGAGAAATTGCAAAGATATTGCTCTATCTAATACCTTCTCTTGCCTTAATTTGGTATTTGCTGATTAAATCATGGAAGCTGGAATTTTGGGCAATTAGACCCGGAAAGAAAGATTTTACTGCATGTATAGCCGCACTGCCGGTTCTTCTGTTTGCAGGATTGGCATTTTCTCTTGTATCATCAAAAACAAGCGGCGTTAATTCGCAGTCGGCGCTTTTTACGCCCAATAATTCCGCAGAATGGATAATACTCTGCATTAACTGCATTCTTATGGCATATCTGGAAGAAAGTTATTTCCGCTTTTATCTGCTGTCCAGACGTCAGGAATTAAATCTTAGTCCGACATCTGCACTGGTTCTTTCTGTATCACTATTTTCACTCTGCCATATTTACGAAGGTCCATGGGGATTTTTAAACGCCGTCGTATCGGGCACTTTTCTTGCATTTATTTTTCTTCGTTACAATTCGCTTCATGGGATTGCAATTGCGCACGCGCTTTATAATATTATTGTCTATGTAATAAATACGTTATCTATTAAAGTTTAAACTTTGTTTAAATCTTACAACTCTTCAAGATCGACAACAGGCGCTTCAATATTAAGAATGGAACGCAGCTCATCAATATTCTGAGGTCCTTTTAATTCACCTGTAAAATTAATTACCGCAAACAAGCGCACAGGTTTTTCCCTTCCTTTTACTTTTACAGCCGGAAATTCATCCGTTAAAAATAAATCGCCTACAAGTCTCCATGTGTCTTCGGATATTAATATATCGACCCCGTTCTGCATTGCCAGTTCTTCCATTTCTTTTGCAATATCAACAGCAGTTCCCACCGCAGAATATGTCATAAATTTTCCGTTGCCAAGCTGACCTGCCGCAACAGTTCCGGAATTGACTCCGCAGCCGAAATACAGCGCAGGGTTTTCAGGGTCTCCTGCTTTTCTTTCTTTATTTAAAAAGAAAACTGCTTTACGCATCATAAGAGCCGCTTTTACGCAGTTAAAAGCATCCTTGCGCGGACTTCCTGCCGAACCTGCAACACCCCAGTGCGCAATTACGGCATCACCTGCAAAATTGTCCATAACGCCGTCCGCTTTTTCCACGCAGTCTATCACTTGAGAAAAATAATTGTTAAGCCAATTAATAACTTTACCTGAAGATTCAAAACCAAAAACCTGAGAAAAATGTTCAAGTCTGGAATTCATGTCCCGCACTTTAGAAAAAAGAATAGAGCCGTGTTTTGTAACACCGCCCGGTTTTAAATCGCCGCGCGCTGTTTTTACGGCAATTTCACGGTTAGTGAATTTAAAAAATGCCTGCAAAGCAGCGCACATTTTTTTATATTCAGACGCAAGAATTCCTATCTCGTCTTTGTTCTTAACATTTATTTTTTGGGAAAACTGCCCGTCTTCAATCTGTTTTGCAGTAAGGAACAGTGAGCTTAATGGATTTGTAAATGAATAAGACAGCATACTTAGAAAAACAGAAGCAATAATAATCATTCCAATGGCTATATAAATATTGCGTCTTATCAGGGCAAAAACATCCTTGTATATATCATCTAAGTCCATGCATGTTATTACGACTGCATTTAAATTATCAAGTTTTATAAAAGCGGCAAAAGCGTTAATTAATTTTTCTTTCTTTGGCTCAAGCGTTATTATATCATATTTGGCAAGAAAACTTTTTGCTTTATTAATATAAAGCTCAAATGTTGATTTAATTTTTTCCCAAACGCGTAAATCAAAATCTTCAGGCTCACTTCTAATTTTTAAATTGCCAAAATCAGACTCAATCAGCAAATGTCCGTTTCTTTCGGAGCCGTTAAGTATAGTTTGAATAAAATCCAGATGGGCAGTATTAATTCCGTTTTCAATAAAAAAATTATTCCAGTCCCAAATAAGGGTTCCGTCTGTATTAATAACAAAAGTCGGATACTGCGCCGTAATTAAAGGATTATTATAGGAAATTTCCATCGCAATATGCCTGTTAGCCTTAATAATATTTTCCTTAGCTATAGAAATAATATTCTCTTTATTAATTCCAATTTCCAAAACCGTTGCTATACCAAGCGTTAAAATAATAAACACCGAAGAAATAAATATTAATTTAGCTCTGATTGGAGTGGACACATTTTTAAACAAATTATTTTTTTTACTCATATCTGCTCCTGGCTGTATTAAGGAATTAAATATACCTGCCCCGGGTAAATTAAGTCGGGATTTTTTATATCATTAGCTTCTACGATAATTGTCCACAGCATTGCGTTGCCGTAATGCTGTCTTGCAAGACGCCCCAGAGTATCACCGGAGCGAATGGTATAACGTATACCTTTTTCTGTTCTGGCAGGCGCTGCAGGCAAAGCTGCAGGCGGCTGGATAATTCCCGGCGCAGGAGAAGAATGTCCGCTCGAAACTGCGTTTATGTTCGTGGGCGCGGGCGCAGGCACAGGTGCAGTTACAGACATAAACACAGGCTCAGATGCGGTGGCGGAATTGCGCGCTGCCTCTGCGATTGCCGCCCTTGCCTTCTGCGCCGCTTCGTTTGATATTACCACTGTGTTTGTCATAATATCGCTTGATTGCTCAATTATAAAAGAGGCGGCGCCGGAAAAATAAGTCTCGCCAATATATGCAGACGGAAAAACAGGTTTTACGCGCCAATACCATTCACCGCCGCCGAGCTCTGAAGTAACAAACGAATTAGAATTTATTTGCTTTCGAATTGCAGGATTTAAAAAATTCTGCTCTTCGCTTATCTCTATTATATAAGAAGAAGCCCAATCCTGCTGCATCCACTGGAATCGCAGCTGAGGAAAATCTTTATGATAGAGGAATAAAGTATCCGCCGCAGGGCTTATCAAAGCAGGTCCCAAGGAATCAATTATATTTATCCAGCCTTTTCTAAGAAGCGTATTATGATACATGAGCCTCCAATACCATTGACCGGTATCAAAAGTAATCTGAGCTCCATTATTCAAAACATTTATTGAGCTGATAATATTTTTATAGTTAAAATCATTTGAAATTTCCAAACGTATCGGCTCGCCTTCATTTATATTTACCCTGCTCCACTCAAAGTTAACGGTATATCCATTCTGCGATCCTTTTAAATAACGCGCATTATTAACAGGGCGTTTTACAACAACTGACTGAGATACTCTTTCAGTTCCGTATGTGTCATAAGCAATTACAGAACCTTCTTTTAATTCTATCGTCTTGCCTTCTTTTATTATTTCAGCCTTGCCCTCATTAATCTGCAGACTCATTCCGTCTTCATTAACTGCGGCTTCGAGCATTGTACCTGCGGATGTTATAACCTCATTTCCCATAAGATTAAGCATTATTCCTGAGCTGTTTTCACCGCTGGAAACGCTCAAATTTCCCTGCTGAAGCTCAACCCTAAAAGTTCCCGAGCTATCCATACTCCCTTCAATGCGGATAAGTGTGTTTTCATTTAAAAAAATTTCGTTGGCGGCGATATTAATATTAGCCGAAGAAACGCTGGCAACGCGGATTAAATCGCCGGTATATACATAGGAATTAACAAAAATCCTGTCCCACAAAACACGGTCATCGTGTCTGCGCTGAACAACATTATTTCTTAATGTAATAATTCCTGCAGGTTCAGCATCGCGGATTTCAAAAGTCTGCATTAAATCCTGACGGAAAAGATAAAGACCCAAAAATGCAGTTAATATAAAAAAAACCAAAACAAAACCGTCAATAAAACGGAATCTTTCGTTAGGATATTTCACGGGAAGTTCTGCTGCATTCTGCGTCTTATCGCTCATACCTGTTCCCGGTAAATATATATTTAGGTTCAACAGAGCCGGTATCCAATCTTAAATTTTTAGGCGGCTCAATGCCGAGAATTCTGCGAAGCCTTGCAATTGATTTTGGTCCTTTCGGATTTTTTGCAAAATTAATAACGGCAAAAACACGCACAGGTTTTTCTTTTCCTTTTACTGTAACAGAAGGCATTTCTACCGTAATAAATCTTTTTTTAACAAGGTTCCATGTGTTTTCTGCAATCAAAATATCTGTCCCGAATTCTTTTGTAAGCGATTCAATGCGCGATGCAAGGTTTACAGGATCGCCCACAACAGTATATTCCATGCGCCTGTCGCTGCCTAACTGTCCTGCCGTAATTTTTCCTGAATTAATGCCTATGCCGATCCTTATGCGCGGTTTCTCCTGGTTGTCTTTTCTGCGCCCCTTATTCATGCGTCTAAGCGCGTGGCGCATATACAATGCCGCCTTAACGCAATTATATGCGTCTTTTCTTGTGCTGCCTGTTGTGTAAACAGTACCCCAGTGAGCCATCAGCGCGTCTCCGATAAATTTATCTACAACGCCGCTTGTTTTATCAACGCATTCTATCATGTAAGTAAAATATTCATTAAGCCACGAAACAATTTTGTCGGAAGCGTTATCAGCAAATATATTGGTAAAATCTTCGGAAATGGAAGTAAAATTACGAATATCAGAAAAGAAAATTGTCGCATTTTTCGGGAAACCGCCGGGTTTAATTTCGCCGCGCATTGCACGCACAGCAATATCGCGGTTTGTAAACCTGCCGAAAATTCTAAGTGCGCCGCTCATCCTCTGGAAGCTTGACGTTAAAAGACCGATTTCGTCATATCCTTTAGGGTTAAGAGATAATTCAAACTTACCTCCTTCTATTTCATTTGCGGCAGCGGCAAGCGCTCTTATCGGAACAGAAATGCTTTTTGCAAAAAACCAGATTAAAATAATGGAAATACTTAAAACAGTAATGGTAAGATAAATATTGCGTCTTGTCGTAGCGTTAATGTTATCGAATACTTTATTGTATTCGATGCTTGTAATTACAACAGCTCCCGCTATATCAAGTTTTTTAAACGCGCCGAAGAAACGAACGCCTCCTTCATCAGTGTAAAGCGTCTGCGCTTCTTTTTCGTGATTATTCCACACATATCCGGTAAATTCCTGATCCGAAACATTTTTCGCCGAACGAACAAATTCAAAATCAGAATGTATCAGGATATCGCCGTAATCATTTATAAGATAAGATTGATTTACTCCGTAATTAAAAGAATCATTCAAATTTTCAGGCGAAAACAATACTCCGGCTCCGCCTTCCTGCCACGGAAAAAATAATGCCAGCAAACTGACGCCGAAGTATGGAGAAGCGTTCATTAAAACAGTTTCGCCTGCCTGCGCTCTTTGCGTGGCAGTATCACATGCAGCTACAAAATTGCCTATTAAAGAAGCATCGATTGACCTTTCGCTGAAATATTTATTATTGGAAAAAAGTTCAAAAGTGTCCCTTACTGTAAAGAAAACAGAAACTATTTCCTTGTTGCGTTCAAAGAAAAAACTTATTGTATCATTTGCAAGGCTGCTTCTCATTCCGACAGAATAAATAGTACGCATTAATATTAATGAATTGGAATGAATGTTTTCAAATGAGGCTTCTGCCGCCATTGCGGTTCTGCGGTTTGTCTCAAAATTATCCTCTTCTGCAATAATCTGCAAATCCCCGCGGATAAGCCACGAAGCAAGAGCAATTATCGAACCAAGAGAAATTAACACAATAAATGTAATTATTATAATTAATTTTGCGCCGATGGAAAAACGTACTTTTCTTAGTCCGCTTTCTTTGCCGCTGTCTTTATTTTCTGCCATGGACCCCTCTCCATGAAGCAATTATAGCACAATTTAATAATTATGTGAAGTAATTCATCATTTTGCAGCTATAGCCCTTTGAGCTGTCTGTATGCCTGTTCTGCAAGCCCAAAGCCTGCATTTTTAGTAAAATCTTTCGCATATTCATCATAAAGCATATCTTCGTACATCTTGCCTGCAAAACCTTCATCTATAAGCCCGGATTTCTGCACAGTGTTCCTCATGCCTGTTAAAAGATTTTTAACTAAGAATGTTTCTAGATCGAGACATGCCTGATACAGTTTATCTTCCTTGTCAATGCCGTTTTTCTTTACAGGAACACTTTCTGATGCTTCATTCCTTGCCTGAGCTTTTTTAAGAGCATCAGCGAAATTTCCAGAGCTGCTGCCAAACACCGGAGAGTTAGACATACGATAATTATCAATATGCATCGAAGCCGGATTTTGTAAACCAAAATTGCCTATTTCCATATAATAAACTCCCTATCTCTTATTTCTTATTTCTTATCTCTTATCTCTTATCTCTTTAGTGTGGTTGCCGTGCCGAGCATGTTATCGCTTGTCTGAATGGTGCGCGAATTAAACTCATAAGCTCTTTGAGCTACGATTAAGTTAACCATTTCCTGAACAATTGCCACGTTGGACATTTCTAAAAATTTATGCTGAAGCTGACCCATGCCTTCGTAACCGGGGATTCCGGGGATTGCGTCGCCTGAAGCCTGAGTGGTTTTAAATAAATTTTCACCTATCGCGGTAAGACCAACGGGGTTTGGGAAACGGTACAGCTCTATCCTGCCGACATCTACTTCCACCTCTTCGCCGTCTCTGGGCACTTTTACGCTGACTCTGCCGTCTTTTGTAATGTTAATTGACTCAGGCAGGAAGTTTTCAGGCATTATAATGTCAGGAATCAGCCAATAACCGTTGCTCGTAACCATGCGTCCGTCTGAGTCTACTTTAAAGTTACCGTTACGGGTATATGCGAGGGTGCCGTCATACATTTGAATTCTAAAGAAACCTTCGCCTGTAATCGCAAGATCTGTAGGCACTTCAGTCTGCTGCAGAGAGCCTTGAGCAAAAACTCTTTGCGTATCGGCTAACTTAACGCCGTGACCCAATTGAATTCCAACGGGGGTAACCGTATCTTCTGTAGCAGGCGTACCCGCTGTTTTAACAGTCTGATAAATAAGGTCTTCAAAATCCGCGCGCTGCTTTTTATAACCGTGTGTATTTACGTTTGCAAGGTTATTTGAAATTACGTCAACATTTGCCTGCTGTCCAATCATTCCTGATGCGCCGGTCCATAAACTTCTTACCATTTGTTACCCCTTATATATTTCTATCAGCCGAATTTAGCTACTTGATTAATTAATGTACCCAGCATCGCTTCTTCTGTCTGGATCACCTTCTGATTCGCTTCATAAGCGCGGTTTACTTCGATCATTCTTACCATTTCTACTACAGGATCGACATTTGCCGCTTCAATAAAGCCCTGTACTACTTTTGGACGAAATTCTTCTGTTGTTAATGATATAGGAGGACCGGATTCTTCAGTTTCATACCAAAGACTGGTTCCTTGTTTTTTTAAATATCTGTCAAATTCAAAATCAACTATTCTTAATGTATCAAGAAGGACAGTTTCTTCCCAAAGATTGGATTCTCTTCCTACCATTACTTCAGGATCATCAGAATACGCATTATTAATCCAAACCCTGCCCTCTGCATCAACTTTAAAATTATTTGCTTTAACGCGGATTGGACCGTTTTCGCCCATTAAGGGGAAACCGTCTTTTGTTTCAAGATAACCCTCTTTACCGAGGATAAAGGTGCCGTTTCTTGTATAACGCTCACCATGAGGGGTGGCAACAGCGAAAAAACCCTTGCCTTCAAGCATAAGGTCAAAATCGCTTTGAGTTTCTTTGGGAGCACCCTGGTCAAAATTGGTGAATAATTCGTTTACTTCAACGCCCGTGCCAAGCTTGCCTATAATAGGCGCTGCATCTGCCGAGCCAAAAGGGTGCTGATAGACCCCATCATCGCCCATACGGCGGAGTAACATCTCCGGAAAAGCCTTAAAAGAGGTAACATCCCTCTTATAACCTGTCGTATCAACATTTGCCAGATTGTTGGCAACTGCGTCCAAACGCCACTGCTGCGCCCGCATTCCGCTGGCGCCGGTATACCATCCTCTTATCATATTTCTTTATCGGCATAAAAAAAGAAGGGTTTAACGGCGAGAATCAGACTTTAGGGGTAAAATAGTTCATAAGACAGCGCCAGAGTTCCTGAGATGTAAAAGGTTTCCCGACACAGTCATTAAGACCGTTTTTCTTGTATATCGCCTTATCGTTGTAAATTATATTAGCGGTAAGGGCTACAACAGGCACACCTGTATTCAGCTCCATAATCTTTGCGGCGGCTTCAAGACCGTCCATTACAGGCATGTGCATATCCATAAAAACGAGGTCAAACTGCTTTTGCCCCTTATCTTTTCGTTCTTTTAATAAATCAACGCCGATTTTCCCGTTTTCTGCAACAACTGTGCTCAAACCAACACGCGCAAGATGTTCGGTAATAACCTGCTGATTCATCGTATTGTCTTCGCACAGAAGCACTTCGCCGTCAAACAGAGGTCTTTCCATATCGTTTAACACTAATTTTTCACGAATTGTACCGTCACTTTTTACTTCTACCGTTTCAAAAACAATTTCAAAGCTGAATTTACTGCCGATACCGGGCGTACTTTCGATTAAAAGTTTGCCGCCCATTAATTCTATAATATTTCTGGTTATGGCAAGTTCAAGCCCCGTACCATGCATACTGGGGTCGAAAATATTATCAATCTCTTCCTGACTCATGCCGACGCCTGAATCTTTTACCTCAAAATACATTGTTAATGTTTTATCAGTCATATCTTTTAATACAGCATTAAGTTTTACAATGCCGGTATTGGTAAATTTTACAGCATTGGATAAAAGATTAACGAGCACCTGTAAAAGCCTTGAAGCATCGCCCATGGGTCTTTTTCCGACGCTTGGTTCGATATAAAAATAAAGAACAATGCCCTTTTCTTCCGCTTTGGGCATCATTAAAGTTCTGCATTTGGAAAATAAATCATGTAAATCAAAGGGAATGTTCTCAAGCTCAATTTTACCGGATTCAACCCTGGAAATATCAAGAATATCATTGATTATGTGCAAGAGCCATTGGGCATTTGTTTTTATTTTGCTCAGGTAATCCTTTGTTTTGAGTGATATATCACTTTCCATGGCAAGCTCTGAAAAACCGACAATATTATTCATGGGGGTTCTAATCTCGCGGCTCATCGTAGCAAGAAAATTGGTTTTTGATGCAGACGAAGAAACAGCCTCATCGCGCTGTTTATTGGCTTCTTCGAACGGACGTTTTAATAAAGCGATTGCGGCAAAGGCCGCCGGAATACTCAAAACAAGCGCAGCAAGACCGGAAAATAATATATTTCCGGAAATAACGTTTACAGCGAGGCTTACAGCGGAAATTAGCATAACAGAAAGAAAAGTAACTGTAAAAATTCTTGCTCGTAAAGACATCTCTGTCTTTTTAGTATCTCCCATATTCATGCATTCTACATTTTTTTTTATTATCTGACAAGTAAAATTACTCTAAAATTAATTATTAAGGAATAAACTCATAAAAAAAAGCCTGAACTGACCGCGATTAAGCAGTCAGCCAAGCTTTTCATAAAAAACGTTTTTTAGATACCAAATTCACTCAAAAATAAAAATTATCTTAGAGTGTTACAGGAGCGGGAGCCGCTGCAGCTGTTGTTTTCTTTGCAGCAGGTTTTCTCTTCGCACCAGTTTTCTTGGCACCGGCTTTCTTTGCGCCAGTTTTCTTGGCACCAGCTTTTTTAGCACCGGTTTTCTTCTTGGCGCCTACTTTCTTGGCACCAGTTTTCTTGGCGCCGGTTTTCTTTTTAGCACCAACTTTCTTCTTGGCGCCGGTTTTCTTGGCACCAGCTTTCTTTACGCCGGTTTTTCTTTTAGCACCAGCTTTCTTCGCACCGGTTTTCTTTGCTCCGGCTTTCTTGGTGGTTTTTTTAGCACCAGTTTTCTTGGTTGCTTTTTTAGCACCAGCTTTCTTCGTACCGGTTTTCTTTTTTGCACCGGTTTTCTTCGCAGCGGTTTTCTTCTTCGCTGCAGGTTTCTTCGCAGATGTTACTGCCATCTTCTTGTCCCCCTTTGCAGGTTTTTTACTGCCAATCACCCTGGCAGTGGCAGGTTTAGTCTTTCCTGACCCCCCTCCCAATATGTTATTTCCGGAATTGTTGATAACAGCTTGCGCACCGGCAAGACGTGCTAACGGAACCCGGAACGGTGAACATGATACATAGCTTAGTCCTGCTCTATAACAAAAGTCAATAGTTGCAGGATCTCCGCCGTGTTCTCCGCAAATTCCAATTTTGAAATCTGGTTTTACATTTCTTCCTTGGCTTATTGCAAATTCTATTAAACTGCCGACACCGTCTTCGTCAATTGTTTTAAACGGATCAACATCAAGAACATTTTTCTGAAGATATACAGGCAGGAATGACGCGACATCGTCGCGGCTGAAAGCAAAAGTCATTTGCGTAAGATCGTTTGTTCCAAAACTGAAGAAATCAGCATATTGCGCAATATGACCGGAACGAATTGCAGCGCGGGGCACTTCGATCATCGTTCCGATTGAAACAGGAACCTTTACTCCGGCGGCTGAAAATACTCTATCAAGGATTTTTTCCGCATTCGGGCGTAAAAGTTTTAATTCTCTTGCTGTAATAACAATTGGAATCATTATTTCAGGTTTTACAGGAATTTTTTGCTTTGCACACTCAGCAGCCGCTAAAGCGATTGCTTCAACCTGCATATCGTAAATTTCCGGGTATGTTACCGCTAAACGGCATCCGCGATGACCTAACATCGGGTTACTTTCGATGAGAGTATCGATTTTATCGGATAATTTAGAGATATCTACGTTTAAATGTGATGCAAGTTCTGCAATTTCATCTCTTGAATGAGGAACAAATTCATGCAAAGGCGGATCCAAAAGCCTGATTGTTACCGGTCTGCCTTCCATTGCCTTGAAAATACCAAAGAAATCCTTCTGCTGAAGCGGAAGAATCTTTTTTAACTCAGCTTTTCTGGCTTCTTCTGTTTCCGCTACAATCATCGCGCGGAAATGGATAAGTTTTTCTTTATCAAAGAACATATGTTCTGTACGGCAAAGACCAATGCCCTGAGCGCCGAAATCAAACGCGCGTTTTGCATCTTCCGGCTGATCTGCGTTGGTTCTTACTTCAAAACCTTTTACTTTACCGCGAACAGTGTTTGCGCGCACTTCATCGCACCATTTAAGGAAAGTATTCATATCTTTTGATATTGCGGGCGCTACTAAAGGAAGATGACCTTCGTATACTTCGCCTGAAGTACCGTCAATCGTGATCCAATCGCCTTCTTTAAACATTTTTCCGCCGATATCAACAGATCCATCGCCGTGAACAAGAACGCTTTTTGCGCCTGCGACACAAGGAGTACCCATACCGCGTGCAACAACTGCCGCATGACTTGTCATACCGCCTGTAGAAGTTAAAATACCCTGCGAAACAACCATTCCGCCGATATCTTCCGGGCTTGTTTCCTTGCGAACAAGTAAAACATGCTCACCTCTGGCATTCCAGGCTTCCGCATCTTTTGCATTAAATACAATTTTTCCTGTTGCAGCGCCGGGAGAAGCATTTAATCCTCTTGTAAGCGCTTTTTTGTCTTTCGCAGCTTTAACATCAATCATTGGATGCAGTAATTGGTCTAAATGACCCGGTGTAACGCGCAAAATAGCTGTTTTTTTGTCAATTAATCCTTCAGCTACCATATCTACAGCGCATCTTACAGCCGCTGTTCCTGCGCGTTTGCCGTTACGAGTCTGCAGAATGAAAAGTTCGCCCTGCTGAACGGTAAATTCCATATCCTGCATATCTGTAAAATATTTTTCCAGTCTGTTTTTTATTCCGACAAGCTGTTTGTAAATGGCAGGATTTTTCTTTTCTAATGTAGAAATTCTTTCCGGTGTTCTGATACCCGCAACAACATCTTCGCCCTGCGCATTCATTAAATATTCACCGTAGAATTCATTAATACCTGTTGAAGGATCGCGGCTGAAACATACGCCTGTTCCTGAATCATCGCCGAAATTGCCGAAAACCATTGATTGAATGTTAACAGCAGTGCCTTTTAATCCTTTAATATCTTCTATTTGACGGTATTTAATCGCTCTTTCGCACATCCATGAACCGAAAACTGCATTAATTGCACCCCAAAGCTGATCAATCGGGTCCTGCGGAAAATCTTTTCCTGTGTCTTTTTTAACGATTTTCTTATATTCTTCTACAAGTTTTTCTAAATCTGATGCAGATAATTCGGTATCAAGCTCTACTTTTTTACTTTTTTTAGCAGCATGAAGAGCTGCTTCGAAGTGATCAAAATGAACACCCATTACAACATCGCCGTACATTTGAATCAAACGCCTGTAAGCATCCCATGCAAAGCGGGGGTTTCCTGTTTTTTCAGCAAGCCCTTTAACTGATTTATCGCTCATTCCAAGGTTAAGAATCGTATCCATCATTCCCGGCATTGATACTGCAGCGCCTGAACGAACTGAAACCAAAAGCGGGTCTTTAGGATCACCCAGTTTCTTTTTCATTACCGATTCAAGTTTCTTTAAACCGGCTTCTACTTCTTCTTTAATACCCTTTGGATACTTGTTTTTATTTTCATAATAAGAAGCGCAAACATCGGTAGAGATTGTAAATCCCGGAGGAACCGGAATACCAAGATTAGTCATCTCTGCAAGATTAGCTCCCTTCCCGCCTAATACCATTTTCATTTTTGCATCTCCGTCGGCTTTCCCTTTGCCGAAGAAGTAAACATTTTTATTTGCCATCAACTTCCTCCATGCTTAACTATAACATCTTTCATTTTTTTATGCAAGTGTTTATAATAAATATTATGAACTATATCGATCTTCCTGTCTACAAGAATCAAGAAAAAATTTTATCAATGTTAAAAAATAATCAAGCG
>Ga0209755_10003310_pt1 | contig 20380 bp, 18 predicted proteins | sample TergutCo191P1_FD_187301 | JGI IMG/M metagenome (GOLD analysis project Ga0209755, IMG submission 187301) | Cornitermes sp. P1 segment gut microbial communities from Petit-Saut dam, French Guiana - Co191P1 (SPAdes) (version 2) | ecosystem: Host-associated > Arthropoda: Insects > Digestive system...
TAATCGGAATATTCAACATTTTTTCGTAAAATACTACCATATTACCTTCCCGCCAGGAAACATGGCCCTAAGCTGGCGCGGTGTGTCGAATGGTGTGTTTCATTAATCGCCTGCCACGTTTTGGTTGTTTCCTGCATGGTTTCGATTATACCGCGGCCCGCGGGGGAATGTCAATTGGGAAAACAAATGGTTTACAATCTAAATCCGATACCGATTTGAGGGGTAAAACCAAACATGCCAGGGTAGTAATCGGCATAACAAAAAACAGGAATCATGCCGTAAGGCAGGGAGTAATGGCCCATGAGTTGCAACCTAATAAACCGGCGCAACAACGGTGACAGTCACCAATTTTCAACCCCTCTACGAGGGGTGACTAGCACCATATGCGTTAACCTAGGCAACACCACGTATGAGCCGGTATTCAGGATTTCTATGGCAAGTATCATTGACAAGGTTTCCGCGTCCAGCGGATCGACTCCCGTGGCCATGGAAAAAGTATTGACATGTCAATTTGTTAACCGAGAATTGCGCGATCGGCCTATCAGCCGGTATAATCGAAACGCCGTCCTTTAGGCGAAGGAAAGATCATGTCTAAGTATTGGAAATCGGTATTACGCTTGGAGAAAAACAACCACGGAAGGGATTTTGTGTGCGGGGATATTCACGGGTGTTTCGACGAACTTGAGCATGAATTGAAAGAGTTTGGATTCAACAAAGCACAGGATAGGCTTTTCTGCGTGGGCGATTTGATTGATCGGGGGCCCAAATCGGAGCTTGCCATTGAGTACATAGCCAGCGATTGGTTTTTTTCGGTCATGGGAAACCATGAATGGATGTTTATGATGGCAAATACGCCAGGCTTTCCGAAAAGGAAGGATTATCTTGACACCCATGTTAATAATGGCGGAGATTGGGCTTACGAAATACGATCCATTGGGATATTTCCCAAGAACACCAGGCCAATACTTGATGCGATACGCGAACTTCCCCTTGTCATACAGGTAGGCAATGTCCTTATAGCCCACGCATCCCTGCCGGCGGTTGAAAGCATAGAACAAATTGAAGAAGACCCTGAATCGTATAGGAAGGACATTCTATGGTTTCGGGGTGAATATCGTAACGTCGATATTCCGGGAATAGACAGGGTTTATGTTGGTCATTCCATTGTGAGGGAACCAAAACCTAGCGGGAAATATCTGAACATCGATACGGGGGCTTTTATGAGATATCGGGGAAAGGAAGGGGAATTGACGGTGATGGAAATTGCACCGAATCAAGCGCGGTGATTGCAAAGAAGACTCACCCAAGCACCATATCCAGCACCATCATCAGCAAAAACCCCGCCATAGTGCCAATCGTGCCAAGGTTCGAATGCTCCGCCTTGCCGGTTTCCGGGTTTGCCTCTGGTATAAGCTCTTCCACCACGACGAACATCATCGCGCCGGCGGCAAAGGCCAGCAGCCAGGGCATGACCGGCGCGACCTGCACGGCCAGCAGCACGGTTATTATGCCAAAGGCCGGCTCCACCGAACCAGACAGGGCTGCCAGGGTGAAGGCCTTGAAAGACGAAGCCCCTTCCTGCCGCAACGCGAGCGAAACCGCCGCGCTTTCGGGTAGGTTCTGAATGCCTATGCCCAGGGCCAGGGCCGCCGCCCCCGCGTAAGCCTCTGGGCCGCTGCCGGTTTGGGCGGCCAGGGCCAGGGCAAGCCCAACGGCCATGCCCTCTGGTATATTGTGCAGGGTTACGGCGGAAACAAGCAAGGTCGTACCTTTCGAGTTGGAAGACGGCCCTTCCGCAATATTGGAAAAAGGGTGTAGGTGCGGAATAATATGATCCAGGCCAAGCAAAAACAGCACGCCAAGCGCGAAGCCGCCCGCCACAGGTATCCATCCTATTAAGCCCTGAGCTTCAGCAGTCTCGACCGCCGGAACCAGCAGGCCCCATACCGAAGCCGCAATCATAACACCGGCCGCAAAGCCCAGGAAAAGCCGCTGCAGCTTTTCTGGCACGGATTTCCTAAAGAAAAAAACAGTCGCGGCCCCAAGGCAGCTCATAAGGAAAATAAACCCAAGCCCGCTACCCGTAAGCAAAAATTGGTGCATATCCGTTCCTCCTGTTCACCCCCCTCATAAATGTAATTCCAGGATCGCCTATAGGCAAGAATCCATGGGCAGATATTTGTACATTAAAACGTAAAAAAGAGATGAAAGCCCGTTAAGTGCATCAAGTATATCTGGTCTTTGGTCGCGGAAAGCCGTAACCGCCGAGATTTCGGCCTCTCTGGTAAAGGTCCGCAGCAGGTTTAGGCGCAGGGTCAAAGCCCCCATGCTTTTGTCCACAAGAAGATGCCCGCGGCCAAGGTGTTTTTCAGGGTTCCGACAACATTCCCGCGCGTTTAGGCCCAGCAGAGGGAATTCCCCCAATGGGGTTCCCGTGTACTCCGCCGTAAAAATCGACCGAGTGAATTCCAGGATCTCCTGTAGGTCGTTTACAAAGTCCTGCCTGCCCTCCCGTTCCCCCAAAAGCTGCGCCTCCAGAATCATCGCGCAGAGCGTGTCCAGCTTGCCGCGTAATACGATTATCGGGTTGTCCTTTTCGGCAAGCTGGCTTCCGTACAGACAAGTAAGATTGCTCATCGTGTAGATGTTACACCATGAGCTAAGCGAATAACAGGCGAATTCGCGGAAAAAACTTGAAAACGCGGGAAGATTTATCGATATTTGAAGTCACAAAAAATTTAACGGAGGCTGGCAATGGATGGAGTTTGGACGGAAAAACAGAAACAGGGTTTTGCCTTTTTCAATGAAAACCTGAACACATTGGCGGACAATCCACTTTACAGGCTGAAGTACGTCATTATTTCCGGGGATGAGATTAAAGGCACATACGACACGTTCACCGCGGCGTTGAGCGCTGCGGTAGTGGCTTTCTACAAAGGCGAATACATTATCCAAAAGATTGAGCCTGGTGACGAACCGATTGAGCTCCTTCCTAGTGCCATGGCGGTGGCATAAAAATCAGGGGCTGCCCTTTTCGGCAGCCCCGACTTTACAGCCTATATATACCAAACAATGACCCCTCTCGCTAAAAACTTCAAGTGACAAATAGCACTCTTGAACAGATACCCACTTTCATGCTAGGCTCAAAATGCAAAATGTTGTTCCCCTTTGGGCACCGCAATTTTTATAACGTAAGGAAGTACCTATGAACGATTTCGTATTCCATCTCTTAATGGCACCACCACCGCAGGGTGGCGAAGGTGGTGCTGGCGCCGGCATTATGACCTTTCTTCCCTTCATTGCGATAATCGCAATCTTCTACTTTCTGATAATCAGGCCACAAAGCAAGAAACAGAAAGAAACCCAAAAAATGCTCTCCACGCTTAAAAAAGGCGACAAAATTGTCACCGTTGGCGGCATTTACGGGACGATCCAGAACGTAAGGGAGCATTCGATTGTCGTAAAGGTTGACGACAACACAAGGATCGAGTTCAGCCGTAGCGCGGTTTCTTCTATAGTAAGCCCTGGCAAAGAGAAGGAAGACAAGAACGAGGAAAAGGAAATCGAGGATTCCGACTCCAAAAGTGAAGACGGCGGCGACGACGAAAAGTAAAGGCGGGGCTCCGTTTGGAGTACATTTGCCATTTCTTACTGCAAAAAGAAAGCCCCGGATTATTCGCGCTAGGATAACCGGGGTTTCTAATAAGGAGAGACGGGTATGAGAAAACTGTATCGGTTGGCCATAATCGTGGTGGTTATGGCCGTTTGTTTCGTGTTTTTGTGGCCAAGCTTGAACTGGCACTTCCTGACCCCCAGGGATCAGCAGGCTCGCGCCATGCAGTCCAGGGAACAGATTAGGAACTACGCAATGTTGCGTGCGGAAATGGATTTTCAGCGGCTTCTGGAGGCGGCCAGGACAGGCGAGGAGGTTCCAGAGGACCTTAACTTCCTGATCAGACAGGCGAGAAGGCTTAACAGGGAGCATAGGCAGGTGGCCCCTGAAAGATGGGACGCACATGCCACGCTTTCGGCCTTTCCAAGTGCCTGGGCGGTTCGGGACGCTATAGAGACCAGGTACCGGGAAGAGGTCTTTTCCCTGCGGTCCTTACAGAGAAGGGCGGTACAGCTTGGCCTTGACCTATCCGGTGGGTTAAGCATAATCCTACAGGCTGATATGGATGACCTACAGGAAAGACTTGGGCGTTCCCTTACCGACGATGACCGCAACGATGCTATGGAACGCACGTTGGTGGACCTTAACAGTCGTATCGACCAGTTCGGTCTTACGGAACCGGTTATTCGGCGGCAGGGGCCAGATCAGATTTACGTGGAAATCCCAGGCAGTGCCGATCCGGAACGGATTAACGACATAATCATGGGTAGGGGGAGCTTGTCTTTTCACATAGTGGACAGGGATGCAACCGAGACCTTCAGAATGTTCTATCGTACCCACGGTCATATCAACACGTTTGACGCTTACGGGAATCTTTTGGATCCCACGATTGTTCCCGCAGACGTAGTGATACTTGGCGTGTTCGAGCAGGATCGCTATGGCCTGCCCGTGCATGTTCGCAACCCGGACGGTATGCTTAGCTATGTTGCGATCAGAAGGGAAGTTGGTCTGGATGGTTACCACATTCGCAGTGCCCTTGTGGAACGGAGCCAGTTGGACAATAGGCCAGAGGTTACCTTTATTCTTAGCCCCGAAGGTGGGGAGGTTTTCTGGCAGCTTACCTCGGCACACTGGAACACTCCGAATAACCAGCTTGCAATAGTTCTTGACAACCGGGTAAGGTCGTATCCGACCTTGCAAGGGGCGATTCGCGACAGGGTGCGCCTTACCGGCTTCGGTCTTGAAGAGTCCAACAATATCGCCATGATGCTTCGAACCGCTGGCCTTCCGGTAACGTTAGAGGTAGCCAGCCAGCAGAGCATTGGCGCGTCTATGGGCGAGGATACAATTCGGCAGGGCTTGTTTGCGCTGCTTGGCGGTGTCGCCATGGTGCTTGCCTTCATGCTGGTGTACTACAAGTCGGCGGGTATTAACGCTGTCGTGGCCCAGCTTTTGAACTTCTATATAATGTTCAGCGTCCTGTCCGCGTTCAGCTTTACCCTTACACTGCCGAGTATCGCAGGCTTTATACTGACAATTGGTATGGCAACCGATGCCAACGTGATTATCTTCGAACGCATAAAAGAGGAGTTACGACTGGGCAAGAGCAGAAAGGCCGCCATCGAGGTTGGCTTTGGCAAGGCGTTCTGGGCGGTTATGGACTCCAACGTCACGACCTTTATCGCGGCTTTGTTCCTGGCGCAGCTTGGGTCTGGCCCCATCCAGGGCTTCGCGGTGGCCCTTTCGGTCGGCGTATTCTCGTCGGTGTTCACGGCCCTGTTTGTTTCGCGGCTAATCTTTGACTTTGGCACGGACGTTCTTGGTAGCAAAAAAATTCCGATATCATGGGCAAAACCGCGTGTCGCGGGTGAGGCCGTTGGAGGTATCCGTTAATGAGGAAAATCATACCTTTTTCCCGCATGTTCGTTCCCGCTACAATCCTTTCCGCGATTCTTATAACCGGAGGTATTGTCGGCTTTTTCGTAACGGGCGGGTTTAACCTTGGCGTTGACTTTCAGGCTGGTATGGTGCAGGAAGTGCAATTCGCCCCTACCGCGTTCACCATTACTTGGGAGGGCGCGGGTAACGCGACGATTTCATCCGACAGCAACGGTATATACATCATTCATTCTGGGGCTGGAATAGAGACACGATCATTAAGCTTTCTTTTCAGCGACCATGGGACTGTCGGCCAGCTTACCAGTGCCATGGTCCTACAGTTGGAAGGTTTAAATACCAATCTTTACGTTCCATGGGAAACCAACTCTGCCTGGCTTATGCGAGGTGCGCTTGGCGACCCGATGCTTGGAAGTGTTCCCCACCGGGTACATTATCTTAACCCCCAAGCAGAGGAAGTACCCATAGCCCTGGTGCGCGAGATTATGGAAGACAACATGGGCCAGGCTGTCGTGGTGCAGAGCATGGGGCAGCCCAGTGATCGCCATTTCCTGATCCGTGTTCGGGCCGAGGACGAGCCCCCGGCGGCCTTGGAGGCTACGCCTGATGCGGACGTTTCGCCGGAAGCCCAGGCGGTGCCGGAACCCGCCGCCGAATGGGAGACCTTTGACGACGAGGCCGTTGCCGCTGTCGGTGATGACATTCTTTATTTCGATGACGAGATCCGTGAGGCAATCGGTACCGAGATATATGTTCCAGCCCCGATTCCGGCTCCAGTACCCCCCGTGGCGGCCACCCCCGCTGGCGGGATCACCTACGTCCTGGAATCCTATTTCGGTGAAGGGCAAGTGATAATCCTTCGTTCCGACTTCGTGGGTTCCCGTTTCGCGGGGCACCTTACCGACCAGATAGGCATTCTTATAGCGGCCACCCTGCTTTTGGTACTGCTTTATGCATCGATTCGCTTCAGACTACAGTACGCCGTTGGCGCGGTGCTTGGCATCATTCACGATGGTATTATCGTGGCGGCCTTTGTCGTCATAACCAGAATGGAGTTCAACACGATTACAATCGCCGCGATCCTTACGATACTTGGTTACTCGACAAACAACACAATCGTCGTTTTCGACAGGATTAGGGAAAATCGCCGACTCTACCCAGAGGAAGCCTTTGTGAACATCCTGAACCGCTCACTTAGCGAGACGCTGAACAGAACGATCATTACCACGGTTACGACCATGCTTGCCGTAATGTCCCTGTTCATCTTCACGACTGGTGCCATGCAGGACTTTGCCTTGGCACTTATGGTGGGTATGGTTTCTGGTGTGTATACTACGACCTTCATCGTTACCGCTTTCATGAATTTCTGGGAAAACCAGAAGGTCAAAAAGGCGAAACGGGAACTTACCTCCGCCTCGGGCCGGGTTCAGACGGCGAAGCCGGTGCTTTCCAAGGCGTAAACTTAACACGGGGAATCTTTATGGGTTCCCCGTAGTTTATTACACACGTAATCCAATGAACGTTATTCGTGCCAAGGTTTTGGGTTTCTGCATGGGGGTACGGCGGGCGGTGCAGCTTGCCTACACCCAGGCGGAAAGTTCCACTGGAAAGGTCTACACACTTGGTTCCCTAATTCACAACCCCCAGGTACTTGAAGATCTAAGGCTTCGCGGTGTGGAAACGCTGGACGAATCCCATTTGCCAGATGATCTAAGCGGCATTTCCGTCGTAATCCGCGCCCACGGCGTAAGTATTAAAACCGAATACGAACTGCGAAGGCGCAGGGCCATTCTAACGGATGCGACCTGTCCCAGGGTAAAGGCCTGCCAGCTTAAAGCCAGGGCGCTTGCCGAAGCGGGATACATGCTTTTTCTGGCGGGGGAAAAAAGCCATGCCGAGCTTGTCGGTATTTTGAGCTACGCGAAAGCGGGGGCGCTTATTCGCAGGGAAAATAATCTGGGAAATGTTCGGCCATGTGTCGTCGTGGGCGATGCCGCCGAAGCAGGGCAGATTGCCGAATTGCTGCACTGGGAAAACCCATCGTTGCGGAAAGGCGATACAAAAACGGCACTTATCGGGCAAACCACCATTTCGGAAGAGGAATACGGGGCCATTGCGGGGGCAATAGCCAAGTTTTTTCCAGATCTTGAAGTTGCCAAGACCATCTGCGCCGCCACCAAGGAAAGACAGAGTAGCCTGCGCGAACTTCTGGACAAGGTTGACGCATTTGTAATTGTCGGCGGCAAGGAATCTTCCAACACCCGCCGCCTCTTTGCCATAGCGGAGGCCAACGGGAAGCCCAACGGGAAGCCTTGCGTACTTGCAGAAACTGCCCAGGACATTCCACCAGAGTTTTTCGGATTCAAGACCATAGGCATCACGGCTGGGGCTTCAACTCCGGACACGGTTATCGATGCGGTTGAACGGGCTTTGATGCGTTAAACAATATGGAACTTTACGAGCGATGAATGCTGGTCGATTAGCAGCTTAAAATTCGCGAGGGAAAATTTCTCCTAGACAACATCGCTCTTTTTATAGTACTATTTTCCCATTGGCGATAATTCAAAATTGCACTGCATCTTGAGCTTGACGAAAACAACATTGCCACTGGATAGGTCATGGAAGTCTACAAAACAAGCGTAGCCAACGCAACGCAAATGTTATACACCGCATCTTTCTCTTTGTCTAGCAAAAAATAGCATTTTTTCAATTTTTTTTCTCGTTCTGCAAAACGGCCCAGTGTCTAAATTTAGGCACTGGGCCGTTTTGCATGTTACACCCGAAGGGTGTGCTTCGGGTCAACCGAATCGTATGATCCGGAATCTTCATCGTTGCCCGACCGAAAGGCGGGCATCAAAAGGAGCTGTTCAATGATAAACAGAGCCAAATTTATCGGGATTGTCGTACTGGTTACAGCAATCGGATTCATGGCCACGGGGTGCCCGACCAACGGCGGTGGCGGCGATCCACCAACCTTTGGCATTAGCCTGACTGGCGTAACAGGGGGCGCGCACGCCTTTCCAAATGCGAACCTGGGCTATGACCCTGTAACGCCCTTACGGTAACCGTGACCAACACGGGTAATCAGCCCACTGGCAACCTGGGCGTGGCACTGTCTGGTACAAACGCATCGTCCTTTGCGTTGTCTGGCACTTCCATACCCAGCATCCCAGCGGGTGGCAGTGCTACGTTCACCGTGGGGCCAAACCACGGACTTAGCCAGGGCGAATACATCGCCACGGTTACGGTTGGGGGGAACGACATAACCGCGCAGTCCTTCACCGTAACCTTCGAGGTAATCGACCCGAATCTGCCCACGCTGAGCGCACCCACAGGGCTTGCCGTCGCCGATATGGCGCTGACATGGAACCTGGTTGAAGGGGCCGGCGGGTACCGTGTGTATGCGGGCGACGTTCCCATAGGCACCACAGTTGGCGCGGCGGCGACAAGCTTCAACCTGGCGAACGCCTATCCAGCCTTTACGCCTGGCGAAACCTATCAGCTAAGGGTAAGGGCCCTGGGCGTTTATGGGGCAAGCAACAACAGTGAAAAGAGTGCCCCCGTGGACTTTACCGTCGCCCAGTACGACGGGCCAGACATAAGCCTGAACGTAACAGACACCCACGAATTCCCAGCCCTTTACCAAGGCTATGAGCCAGTAACAGCACTAACCGTAACGGTAAGCAACATAGGCGACCAGCCCACTGGCGATCTTGAAGTGGAATTGTCTGGTATCAACGCATCGTCCTTTACGCTATCCACCGACTCGATACCGAGCATAGCGGTGGGCTACAGCGCGACCTTTACCGTAGGCCCAACCCCGGTCTGACCTATGGCAACCATATCGCCATGGTAACTGTTTCAGGTGGAAGCGATATAACGGCACAATCCTTCGTGGTAACCTTCACAGTAAAGGATCCAGGGCTACCCACGCTGAGCGCACCTATGGGACTTGCCATCGCCAACATGGTATTGACATGGAACCTGGTTGAAGGGGCCGGCGGGTACCAGATTTATGCTGACGACAATTCCGTAGGTAGTACAACGGGCGCGGCGGCAACAAGTTTCGATCTGGCAACTGCAAATCCCCAGCTTACGCCCGATACTACATACCAACTAAGCGTAAGAGCCCTGGGTGTTACGGGGGAAAGCAACAACAGCGAAAGAAGCACTCCCGTAAGCTTTATACCACGGCACCACCGCCAGTTGGTCCTGGCATAAGCCTGAGCGTGACGGGTACCCATGAATTTCCGCCACTTTCACAGGGTTATGACCCAGTAACACCGCTGACAGTAACGGTAAACAATATAGGTGATCAACCCACTGGCGAGCTTACCGTGGCACTGTCTGGCACAAACGCATCGTCCTTCACGCTGTCCGCCACCTCAATGCCAAGTATAGCGACTGCTGGCAACGCGACATTCACCGTAGGCCCCAACCATGGCCTGACCCATGGCAGCTACATTGCCACCGTAACGGTTTCGGGCGGAAGTGACATAACGGCGCGATCATTCACGGTAACCTTTACGGTAAACGACCCAGGAGTACCCACGCTGGATGCGCCCATCGGCCTTGCCATCGCTGGCATGGTTTTGATGTGGGACCAGGTTGAAGGGGCCAGTGGATACCAGGTATATGCCGGCGACAATCCAATAGGCAACACGACAGGCGCGGCGGCAACAAGCTTTAACCTGGCAGCCGCAAATCCCGCGCTTACACCGGGTAGTACCTACCAGCTAAGCGTAAGGGCCCTGGGTGTTACGGGGGTTAGCAACGACAGCGAAAGAAGCGGGCAGATACCGATTGAGATTCAAATTCCCGCGCTTACGGGAACCGTAACCCTTAGCAACATGGCACCAGTAGTTGGCAACGTCCTTACCGCCACTTTCACAGGTAACGGAACCGGGGCGGCAACCTGGGTATGGCTGCGTAACGGCAATGTGATCAATGGGGCAAGCGGCACCACATATACAGTTGTCGCCGCAGACCTGGGCTATACCATTAGTGCAAGGGTTAGTTTTGCCGACCAGACAGGCAGCATAACCAGCAACCCCACGGCGGCGGTCGGGCTCCCGACACTCACCGGAACCGTAACCATCGACAACACATCACCGATAGTTGGCGACACACTTACCGCATTATTTACAGGCAACGGGACAGGGACAGCAACCTGGGTATGGTTGCGCGGCGACACAGTGATTAACGGTGCGAGCGGCACCACCTATACCGTTGTCACCGCCGACATAGGTTATACCATAAGTGCAAGGGTTAGCTTTGCCAATCAGACCGGCAGCATAACAAGCGACCCCACTGCGGCAGTCCAGCCACAGGTGCTTACGGGAAATGTAACCATTAGCAATATCTCGCCGGTGGTCGGCGACACACTTACCGCATTATTTACAGGCAATGGAACTGGAACGGCGACTTGGACATGGCTGCGAAACGGCAACGTGATTAACGGTGCGAGCGGCACAACCTATCCCGTCGTCGCCGCAGACTTGGGCTACACCATAAGTGCAAGGGTAAGTTTCGCCAACCAGATCGGCAGCATAACCAGTGACCCCACCGCAGCGGTACAGCTTCCCGCTCTTACCGGGACAGTAACCATAAGTAACATGACCCCAGTAGTAGGCGATACGCTTACGGCCACCATTACGGATCACAACGGAACCGGCGCGGCGACATGGACATGGCTGCGCAACGGCAACGAGATTGCCGGGGCAAGCGGCAACACCTACACGGTTGTAGCCGCTGACTTGGGCCAGGCCATAAGCGCCACGGTCAGCTTCGCCGACCAGACAGGCAACAGAACCGGCGGCCCAACCGCGGCTGTCCAGCTTCCCGCACTTACTGGGACGGTAACCATCGACAACATGTCGCCGATGGAAGGCGACACCCTTACCGCCACATTTGCCGGCAACGGAACGGGAACCGCCACATGGGTATGGATGCGAAACGGCACGGTGATTGACGGCGCCACCACTAACGTCTACACCGTTACCGCCGCCGACGTGGATCACGCGATTAGCGTGACGGTCGGTTTCGCGGATCAGGTCGGCAACAGAACCGCCGGGCCTACGGCCCCGGTAACGGCCGCGCCGAACGTGGGCGATGGTAACTTCACCATAAGTCTTACCCCTGGCATAACGACCAGCGCAGACATACACATCCCCGCGGTAAGCCTTGGTTCCACCGAGGCCCCGCCGACCATAACCCTGCTTAACCCCGAACGGTTTAGCAACATTTCGTGGAGCATGGGCGCGAACCCGATCCCCGAAACGGCGATTTCAAACAACGGCGCGACCCTTACCTTGGGCGCGGACGTACACAACAACAGAATAGCGACACACCGCGTAACGGTGGAAGTCGTGATAGGCGGAGTGATCCACAGCAGGGTCATCGTCTTTGAAGTAACGCTTTAGGCAAGGAGGAGCGATAAATGACGAACATGCTACGACAAAAGGGCGGCGGGCGAAAACCACTGTCCGGGATTCTGGGCGCGGGACTGCTTATAGCCGCCGGCCTTATAATGACATTGACCGGGTGCCAAAACCCGCTTAACAGGGTGGATGCGCCGGAAACCGACCCCGGGGCCGACCTTGGAACCGGCACCCTCTCGCTGAGTATAACCGAGGGCCGCGCCGCGCGGACAATCATGCCGGACGCGATTGACTTCATCCGTTTTGACCTTGACTTCGTTCCCGGCCCGGACTGCAACGCCGGCAATTCCGCGTTGCCGACGATTGAATGGGAGGAAGACGAGACATACGGGACGGTGGAACTGCCGGTAGGCGTATGGGATCTTACCGTAACCGCATTCGTCACCGGTCCCGGCGGAATTCCCCGCGCCATGGCGCAAGGCGTGCTTGAAGGCATAGCCGTGCAAGGGGGCGGAACGGTTCAAGGCAATGTGATGCTCGCCCCGGTTTCCCCGGCAGGAGCCTTCGGAACATTCCGGTGGCACATCCGCTACGATCCGGACGACATTTACTTCGCGGGAATGACGACAACCAGGCTTGACATACCTGGCCAGACACCCCAGAACCACGTCTTTGTCGGCACCGGCGCGGGGACGCAACGCGACAACCCGGGCAACCTTTCGCTCCCGGCCGGACGATACCGCGTTGTTTTCACGCTGGAAAACCACGATGGGAACATCGCCGTGCTAAGCTCGATTCTGCACATCTTTCGGGACATGGAAAGCTTTTTCGAGGCGGATTTTGACGACGAGCATTTTCAGGTTTCGTTGCTGGACATAGTGCTGGACACATGGGACGGCTACCAATGGAACTTCGCGGACTACAGGATCACGGCAAGGCACCTTTACCTTGTCGGCGTGTATGGCGTGGACGGGGACAACTTTGCCGCCATCGTGGACATGCTCAACGAGCCGGCCTTTGCCGCGCTGGTTCCGGCAAACCCGACACTGCCATTGCTAAGGCAATTAGTCGATGCCGCACTTGTGGGCATAGGCAGCGAGGACGCTAGTTTCCTTTCTGCGGATTATGAAAACAGGTTCGAGGTAACCGACGCCATTGCCGATCTTATGGGCAACGACACCGCCATGACGTTCGTCTGGACGGACTACGACACGGTAAGGGTACGGGTAACGGTCGGCGGTTCCGCGCTGGAGTTTTATTTCGCGCTTGCGCAGAATATCGCGCCTGAAACGGTACCCGGCAACACCCTTGCCGAACAGCTTGCATGGTTGCGGGAAGACGCGCGGAGCGGCGGCTACTACCTTGTCCAGATAGGGGCCGCATTTGAGGACATTACCCCCGCCCAATCCTCGCTGGCCTTTGGCGACAGAATCAACATCACCGTTCGCATTAGGGGTACGGGTGCGAATCGCGAGATAAGGCTTGACCAAAACGGCCTTATGTTCTCCGTTGGTTCCGGCATCACGCTGGTACTGGACAGCAATGTTACATTGGTCGGGCGCAACCCTGGCCGCACAGGCATGAACAACATCAACACTCTAGTACAGGTAGACAACGGCGGCATCCTGCGCATGAACGCCGGGGCGAACATCATGGGCAATGCCAGCACCAGTGGCGCTGGCGCTGGCGGTGTTCAAGTGGTCAACGGCGGCGTGTTTATTCTGAACGGTGGGTACATATTTGGTAACACCGCTACCTGGGAAGGGGGCGGCGGCGTACTCATCGAGTCTGGCGGAAAGTTCGACATGCTTGGCGGAATGATTTTCGACAACGATGGCGAATTGGGCGGCGGCATATTGATCCGTGGCGGCACTTTCCGCATGAGCGGTGGACAGATTTTCGGCAGCGACGCGGGAGCCGGGCTTGCCAACATATCCAGAGGCACAGGCGCGAATGCCAGTGCGGCGATATTCAATGCCGGCACTTTCCTGTTAGGTACGTTTGATGGCGTGGGCGGCTTTACCGAACTGGGCACTTTCATTATCAGCGACCAGACCATACATGTGATAAACGGCGTTCTGCAAAGGCCGGCAATGCCAAGTGTTGGCCTCGCCGCGCAGCTTGCATGGCTGCGGACATGGGCGCAGGGCAATAACGAGTACACCGTCGTGCTTGGCAGGGACGAGGACATTACCCCCGCCGACACCGCACTGGTTTTCGCCGGCAGAAACAACGTTACCGTCACCCTTACCGGCGGCGCAACAAGGCGCGAGATAAGGCTTGACTAGAACGGGGTTCTGTTTACCGTGGGCGCCGGCGTTACCCTTGCGCTTGGCGACAACGTTACTCTGGTCGGGCGCAATATCGCCCGTGTTGATGCTAACAACAACAATCATCTTGTGCGCGTAAACAACGGCGGTACCCTACGCATGGAAACAGGGTCGATGATTACCGGCAACACCAATGCCGTTGCTGGTACGACCGTTGCGGCCAATGAAGCCGGCGGTGGGGCCATACGGGTGAACAACGGCGGAACGTTTGTCATGAACGGCGGAACCATATCGGGCAATATAGCCACCAATACCAATACGGCCCTCGCCAATGCCGGACACGGCGGCGGCGTGCGCGTTGAGTCTGGCGGCGCGTTCGAGATGCGCGGCGGTACGATTTCCAACAACGAAGGCCAGTTTGGTGGCGGAGTGTTCGTCGCCCCCACCGCCACCTTCCGCATGATTGGCGGGGTTATTTACGGCAACGATGCGGAGCCGGAACTCGCCAACAGATCAAGAGGTGGCGGCGCTAACGCAAGCGCGGCGGTACACGGCGCGGTTTTGGCGTTCGACAATGAAGGCGCAAATCTGGGCGCGGTGGGTATAGGAGCGATACACCCAACCATGCGCGCGATAAATGGCGTGGTGCAGGGATTCGAGGGAACCATTGCCGAACAGCTTGCCTGGCTGCGTATTTTTTCGGCGAACAACCGCGAGTACGTCATGGAACTTAGCGGCGACCACGAACTGGCCCCAACCACCGCGGACACCGGGGGCGGCCAGCTTCTGCCCACCGGCAGGACCGGCCTGACGATCACGATCGTCGGAACCGACGACGACGAGCCTAGCTACGTCAGCCTCTCCGCAAACGGAACCCTGTTCAGGGTACCCCCTGGGGTCAGGCTGGAGATCGGCGAAAACGTCACGCTGGTCGGGCGCAGGGCGGACGGCCCCGCCGGCGAGAACAATACTGGCAACTTTGTGCATGTACTAAACGGCGGCACCTTCGTCATGAACGAGGGATCAAGGCTTACGGGCAACGCCGGCACTGGCGGCGCTGTAGTGATACCCAGCGGCGGCGTGAACATCTCTGGCGGCGGTAGGTTCGACATGTTCGGGGGAACGATTTCAGGCAACACCTCGGTCCAGAACGGCGGCGGGGTATTCGTTGCCAGGACAACAACAACTCCAATCACTTTCGGCACCTTCAACATGCGCGGCGGCGAAATCCGTGGCAACGAGGCCGGCTGGAACGGCGGCGGTGTGCGCAATGAGGGCAACTTCCTAATCAGCGATGGGATCATCCACGGCAGGGATGCGGCGGCTGGGCTTGCCAACACGGTTGGCACGAACGGCGGCGCGTTGTCCCATGTAACCGCCAACAGCATAGCGCAGTTCGGCACGTTCAACGAATTCGGCGCGTTTAGCCAGAACGGCGCGTTCTTGGTCGGCACCAACGCCAATCACACTGTGCATGTTGAGGACGGCGAACTGCTGTCCACCCTGCCCGCCGATACCGACATTGCGGACAGCCTTGACTGGCTGCGCGCCTTCGCGCGGAACAACCGCGAGTACGTCATAGAGCTTGGCGGTGACCACGAACTGGCCCCGACCACCGCGGACACCGGGGGCGGCCAGCTTCTGCCCACCGGTAGGACTGGCCTGACGATCACGATCGTCGGCACCGATGACGACGAGCCTAGCAACGTCAGCCTCTCCGCAAACGGGAACCTGTTCAGGGTACCCCCGGGGGGCAGGCTGGAGATCGGCGAAAACGTCACGCTGGTCGGGCGCAGGGAGGATGGCCCCGCCGGCGAGAACAACAACGCTAGTCTGGTGAACCTGCTGAACGGCGGTACCTTCGTCATGAACGTGGGGGCTAGGCTTACCGGCAACATCGGCACCGGCGTGAATGTCGCAAACGGCGGCGTGTTCATTCTTGATGGCGGGGAAGTGTCGGGGAACACGACCACTGACAACGGCGGCGGCGTGCATGTTGCCAACGGCGGCAGACTTGACATGCTCGCTGGAACGATTTTCGGCAATACCGCCAATCAAGGCGGTGGCGTGAATATAGCTAGCGGTGGCATGTTCCGCATGGGTATGGGAATTGTTTTCGGCAACGAGACTGCGGTGGACGTTAACCTAAGAAACAACGCTAACGCCGGTGCGGCGCTAAACAATGCGGGTACTGCACAGTACGGCACGTTCTTCGATGCCGGCGTGTTCGCATTTTCTGGCACCCTGACCACGACAAACAACACCATAGCGTTTGGCGATCCCATCACCATAACGGTTGCCGGGCTGGTCTTTCCGCAAGGGGCAACCAGCGCCGACATAAGGGTCATGCAGGGAATAGAGTCGGTCGCGATAGGCTCGGCCGCTCCATCCACCGAACTCTTTACCCTGATGAACGATCGAGGCGAATGGGCCCCGTTTAGGATACCCGGCACCTACGAGATTCGCCTTCTCTTTACGGACGATGACTGGAACATAATCGGCGTGTACCGCGTACCCTCAACGTGGCTGGCCCCCGGCGGCAACGAGATAGCCTTCGCCACCTTCGTCCCGGTACTTCCCATCACGGTAACCCTTACAGGAATACCCGGGGATCAGGCGGGCAATATCGCCCAACTGGGTTTTATGGCCCCGGGGAATCTTGATGACGTGATTGGCTCCAACGAGATCGTCATGACAAGCCCCGCCACGACATTCACCGTGCAAGGCTTGATCCCCGGTACCTACGACGTTCTGATGGTGGTAATGGACGCGGATACCTGGGCCATAACCGGCATACGATCGGCAAACTCGGTAACCATCACCGCACCCGGAACAAGCCTGGCGTGGGACGACCTTGCCGAGATGCCGCTTACGACCGTAACCATCACCGGGATACCGTCGGGGTACGAGGAGTTCTTCGCGAACGTGATGGTGGGAAACCTTGCCACCATGAACATCGTCGCGGCCGGCTGGGGCCAAGTGTTCGGCGGCTCGATAACGACTTTTCTTGGCGACATAGGTACTGGTATGCCAATCGACGTATCCGGCACCCATGGCGTCATGCTGACGCTCGAAAACCCGGATGACTGGGATGACGTTTCGGATTTTGCCGCATCCTCGATAAGCATCACCGCGCAGCAAAACACCGAGATACCGTGGAGCAGTTTCGCACCCATGGCCAGAGGCTTCTCGGCGGACCCCGGTAAATCCCGGCAAGCCCCCGCGCCCGCCCCGGTCTTCGGCGTAAGGCGGCGTTAACGACAGGACAAAGCCCGAGGGCCAATCCCCCGGGCTTTGCCCTGCATCGCGGCATGAATCTTAAACGCCCAAGGACAGACCCCTTGGGCGTTTTCGTTTTGGGTTTTATTGACGTGGGTATGGGAAATCCCTGCCGCCGGCTATTGGCCCTGAAGGGTTCTGATGGTCTGAATGTCGAGACCGGTAATGTCGTGAATTAGTTCCACGGTGTAGCCTTTCGCCAAAGCGTTTCTGGCTGTTTGTTCCACGCCTTCCCGCTTCGCGTCAACCAGCTTGGTCTGCAAGTCAAGTTTGCCCTTGTACTCGCTCTCAAGCCGCGCCCGTTCAACCTCGTTGCGGCTTATGTTCAACAATACCCCACCCGCCATGGCAATACCCTCCACCCGTCCAGCTATCTCGTTTATTTTCGCCCGCATCGCAGGATCCGTCAAGTACTCGAAAAACACCGCCCACCGCTCGGCGTTACCCATCCGGTCAACCGGCTTCTTCGCGATTTCACCCAATTTCGCAAGCTCCACCGTGAATATACGGGTTCTGCCGCCAAGCGACATATTTCTGGCCGGGTCGAAATACTCGAACGAATGAAAAAAGTCCCCGTCGGGGAAACACGTCTTGTTCCCCAGTATCGCGATTTGGTATGTCCATTTCAGGTCGGCGAAGCTCTTGTCCTTGCCCATTATGTCCTGCGTCGCGAACAGCCGCGCCGCGTGGAACTCCAGCCGCACAGGCTCGTGGTTGTTGGGATTAAGGCACATCTCGACGTTGACCTTCTCGCCGTCCGCGGTCTTGCAGTTGATGTCGAAACGTATCTGCCGATCCCGCGTGTTTTCCGGAGCCGGCTCGTTCGCCATTATGTCTAGCACCTCCATCTCCATGCCGACGATGGCGGAGACGAGACCGGAAAGGGCCTTTCGGGACTCACGGGTGTCCTTGGTGAATACGGCTTTGAAAATGTTATCCTTGCGGATGTCGATCAGATCCTCGGAGTCGTCGAAAAGTTTTTTTGTCGTCACGTTGCTCTCCTGTGGTGGGGGCAGTATAGCATGGGAAATCCATGTTTGTGAATCCCATGGAACTTTTCACCTGTGGAACGATCAGGGCGATTGGGGCCCGTTTGGAGTACCCGGCGCCCACGAGATTCGCCTTCTCTTTGTGGACGACTGGGACATAATTGGCGTGTACCACATCCCCTCAATGTGGCTGGCCTCTGGCAACAACGAGACAGCCTTCGCTACCTTCGTCCCGGTACCCCCCCACCACGACATTCACCGTGCAAGGCGTGATCCCCGGAACCTACGACGTTCTGCTGGCGGTAATGGACGCGGATACCTGGGCTATAACCGGCGTGCGATCCGCAAACTCGGTAACCATCACCGCGCCCGGAACAAGCCTGGCGTGGAACGACCTTGCCGAGATGCCGCTCACGACAATAACCATCACTGGGATACCGTCGGGGTACGAGGAGTTCTTCGCGAGTGTGATGGTGGGAAACCTTGCCACCATGAACATCGTCGCGGCTGGCTGGGGCCAAGTGTTCGGCGGCTCGATAACGGCTTTTCTTGGCGACATAGGTACCGGCATGCCAATCGACGTATCCGGCACCCATGGCGTTGCGCTGATGCTCGAAAACCCGAATGACTGGAATGACGTTTCGGATTTTGCCGCATCCTCGATAAGCATCACCGCACAGCAAAACACCGAGATACCGTGGGGCAGTTTCGCCCCCATGGCCAGAGGCTTCTCGGCGGATCCTGGTAGATCCCGGCAAGCCCCCGCGTTCGCCCCGGTCTTCGGCGCAAGAAGGCGTTAACGGTAAGGCAAAGCCCAAGGGTTAATCCCCAGGGCTTTGCCCTGCATGGCGATTTGAATTCTCAACGCCCAAGGACAGACCCCTTGGGCGTTTTCGTTTTGGGTTTTATTGACGTGGGTATGGGAAATCCCTGCCGTTGGCTATTGGCCCTGAAGGGTTCTGATTGTCTGCATGTCAAGTCCGGTGATTTTGTGAACCTGTTCCAGAGAAAAACCCTCGGACAAGGCATTTCGGGCCGTTTGCTCCACGCCTTCCCGCCTGCCTTCCTGTATGCCTTCCCGCGTTGCGTCCACGATTCTGGCCTGTATGTCAATCTTGGCCTTGTACTCGCTTTCAAGCCGCGCCCGTTCAATCTCGTTGCGGCTTATGTTCAAAAGCACCCCACCTGCCATCGCTATGCCCTCCTCGCTTCCAGCTATCTCGTTTATTTTCGCCCGCATAGCTGGATCCGTCAAGTATTCGAAAAACACCGCCCATCGTTCGGCGTTACCCATCTGATCAACCGATTTCTTTGCTATCTCACCCAACTTCGCAAGTTCCACCGTGAATATCTGGGTTCTGCCGCCAAGCGACACGTTGCGAACGGGATCATGATACTCGAAACGGTGAAAAAAGTCCCCGTCGGGGAAACACGTTTTGTTGCCCAGTATCGCAATCTGGTACGTCCGTTTCAGGTCGTTGAAGCTCTTGCCCATTATGTCCTGTGCGGCGAACAGTCTGGCTACATGGAACTCCAGCCGCACCGGCTCGAAGTTGTTGGGGTTAAGGCACATCTCGACGTTGACCTTCTCGCCGTTCGCGGTCTTACAATTGATGTCGAAACGTATCTGCCGATCCCGCGTGTTTTCCGGAGCCGGCTCGTTCGCCATTATGTCCAGCACCTCCATCTCCATGCCGACAATGGCGGAGACGAGACCGGAAAGGGCCTTTCGGGACTCGTGGGTGTCCTTGGTGAACACGGCTTTGAAAATGTTGTCTTTGCGGATATCGATCAGATCCTCGGAGTCGTCGAAAAGTTTTTTTGTCGTCACGTTGCTCTCCTGTGGTGGGGGTAGTATAGCACAGGGGCATGGAAATGGAAACGGGAGCAGTATGGCCGAGAAAAACCATGCAGAGAGCGGTGGCATCTGCGACTAACAGCATCATTTCCCGC
>Ga0209755_10003311_pt1 | contig 20380 bp, 18 predicted proteins | sample TergutCo191P1_FD_187301 | JGI IMG/M metagenome (GOLD analysis project Ga0209755, IMG submission 187301) | Cornitermes sp. P1 segment gut microbial communities from Petit-Saut dam, French Guiana - Co191P1 (SPAdes) (version 2) | ecosystem: Host-associated > Arthropoda: Insects > Digestive system...
CTTAATTATCAAAAACAGAAGGAACAGCGATGACTAAGAAGATGAATAAATTTCAAAGGCTCGCTGCTGTTCACAAAAAGGCGCGCATTCAAGGATACGTAGAACCAGAAGCAAAGGATTTATCAGATCAGGCAATAAGCGTTCGCGATATTACGTATACCTATACAAAAAAGCCTTTCATCGAAGGTTTAAACTTAGATATTGCCCGCGGCAAGGTAACCAGTATTGTCGGCCCTAATGGCTGCGGTAAATCAACCCTTTTGAAAATCATTGATGGGATAATAGAGCCCCATGAAGGAAGGGTGATTATCGATGGCAAGTTAAGCCTGGAAATGGGGGGCAAAGAACGAGCCCGTCATTTGGCATTGCTCGCTCAAGGCGCGCGTCCGCCTGCGATGACTGTTGAAACTCTGGTCAACTGTGGGCGTTACCCCTATCAAAATCATATGCTGGTCAATCGCTTTGGGTCAGACGATAAACGCCACGTGGAAGAGGCTATGGCCTTGGCAGGCGTGGAACAATTCCGCAATCACGATGTTCGCTTTCTTTCCGGAGGCGAAAGGCAACGTGCTTTTATTGCTATGACGCTCGCTCAGGATACCGATATTATTGCGCTTGATGAGCCAACCACCTACCTTGATGTTCGGGCTTGCCACGAAATTATTCAGCTGATATGCGACCTTAATCGGAGTGCTGGGAAAACAATTGTGATGGTTATTCACGACCTCGATTTAGCGCTTCGCTATTCAGATCACATTGTTGTTATGGAAAAAGGGAAATGTATCTGCTCTGATACCGTTGAGGGAGTTTTGGCTGCTGGCGCTATTGAGCAAGCCTTTCAGGTTGAAGTTTGTCCCTTCCCTTCGAAAGACCGAAGCGCTTATACGCTTTTTCCTTTTTAATTCAAGCTCTCTTCTTGTTGAGCAATTGTTACGATTTTAAAACCTGCCTGAAGGATATAATGCCTTAAATTAACTATTCTTATAAGTTAATAACAGTTAGGAGAAAAATGCTTCAAGCGTTACCCATTACAAAAGATTTTTCCGATATTACTCTCGTGAAAGACGTCTATGAAACTTCGTTTTTGGAAAGCGAACGAAGCCCTTTGCCGTATTTGCTGCGGAAGGCGGAAAAGGAATTCGTTAATTTCTTGGGGTTTTATGACGGTGATGTTTTTGTCGGTTTTGTCTATGCTGCCACGAAGGCAGATTTAACCTTTGTCTTTTATCTTGCGGTCAACCCTAAGGCTCAGTCAAAAGGGTATGGCTCTAAAATGCTGGAGCACCTCGAAAGGCTTTACCCTGCAAACAGAATGGTGCTCGATATTGAAGCTATCGACGAAGCGGCAAACAATGCGCAGCAACGGGTGAAGAGAAAGGCGTTTTACCTGAAAAATGGCTACATTCCTGCTGGGTTTCACATTTTAGAAAAAGGTGCACGCTACGAAGTGCTGGTAAAAAAAGGAAGCTGTACTTTTTCGGAATACGAATCGATTCTGAAACTATTCAGTGGAAGGTTACGCTACTTCTTTACCAAACCAAAAATAATCGTATAGTTCGAGTGGGCCGGTAAGCCGGGTTCTGTCGTGGACGACCATTTATCTGGGATGTGCGTCGCCACACACCTCTTGCACGCAACCCGAACGCAGGTCAGGACCAAACCGTACACGCTCCTATTTGCGCTTGCTCCAGATGGGGTTTACCAAGCCGCATTGTTGCCAACACGCTGGTGCGCTCTTACCGCACCGTTTCAGCTTTTCTCCTGTGAACAGGGGAGTTTTCTTTTCTGTGGCACTATCCGTCGAGTTGCCTCGCCCAGCCGTTAGCTGGCATCTTGTCCTATGGAGCCCGGACTTTCCTCACATAAAAATGCGCGGTCGTCTAGCCCACTCGAGTATGGTATTCTACCATAAAGGAAAGGGGCAAAACGATGAGTGTTTGCGCGTTGATAGGTGCCGCAGATTTTAATGCGCAGCATTTTTCTCTGCAGAAGTACGACTGTGTTGTTGCGGTTGATGCTGGCTATTGCCATCTTGAAAAATTAGCATACGTTCCCGACCATGTTATTGGCGATTTCGATTCTTTGGGCTTTGTTCCCGATCATCCTTCTGTAGAGAAGCATCCTTCCCAAAAAGATGCGCCTGATATCGAATTAGCTATGACGTGGGCAATACATCAGGGGTTTGATACCTTGGTTTTGTATGGTTGTTTAGGTGGCAGACTTGATATGACTTATGCGGTTCAGCAGCTGCTTGCCCAGTTTGCTCAAAAAGGCTTTCGGGTAAGTGCTATTGGTGCTGAAACTGCTATTGTGGCTCTTGACAGTACGGCACAAAACACGCTTTCTTTTTCAGAAGAAGCACAGGGAAGCATTTCGGTTTTTGCCGTATGCGGCAAGGCAACAAAAGTTAATGAAGTAGGACTTGCTTATTGCCTCGATAATGCGACCATTTACGATATGCAGGTGCTCGGAGTTTCAAACGAATTTGTTGGAGAAAAAGCAACCATTTCTGTGGGGCTGGGTACCCTTCTTGTGTTCTTCGACTCCTCTGAAACCTCGCAATTATTATCCTAACCTTCAAAATATCTGTCGGGTGCTTTGCGCCTCGTGTCATCCTGAGGCGCACATGTCATCCTGAGCGCTAGCGAAGGATCCATGGGTCCTTCGACTACGGGTGCTTCGCACCCTTCGCTCAGGACGACAATAAAGGCGCACATGTCATCCTGAGCGGCCATGTCATCCTGAGGCGCACATGTCATCCTGAGGCGCAGCCGAAGGATCCATCAACCACGTGGATCCTTCATTTCGCACTGCGTGCTCCATTCAGGATGACAGGGAGCTAGATCCTTCATTTCGCACTGCGTGCTCCATTCAGGATGACAAATATATCGTAATAATATTAACTTTGTAACTTTTACTGTTTAGACAACATCATTTGCTACACTTCGATTATCACTTGTTTGGAAAAGCAGGAATTTCTTTCGTGTGAAAGGCATGTGGAAAGCTATGAAATCAAGAAACAAGAAGTTTTTATCAGTTCTACTCATTTTTTCCTTAGTGGTAGCAAGTTTGGTATTTCCAGGAATTATTTATGCTGAACCAGACTTCAACCAGGCAGTAACTTTAGAAGAAACCGATAACCTCGATGAGCAAATTTTGGAAGAATCTCTTATTGAAGATGATGCTTCGCTTGATACCCCAGAAGCAACTTTCGAACTTGTTGAGCCTGACGAAACTGAAGTAATTCAAGAGCAGGATAATACAGCAGCTGTTCTCCCTTCAGGCATTCCTACCGAAACTGCTGACAAAGTGTTTTCAAACGGAATAGTTATTTCAGATATGGTAGTGACGCCTGTTTCGAGCGGGGTTGCAAAAGTTTCATTACGCGTTACTAATAATACCTCTGAACTGCTTTCCAAAACCAACACCATCGCATACTATAAAGGCTTAATTTCAAAGGACACGTATCTTTTTCACTGGACCTTGAAAAGCGATGTTAAGCCGGGGACATCAGAAGTAATGACTTTTACCTTTACCTTTGATCAGATTGCAAACCTTCCCCTGACTGCTCGTATTTTTGATAATGGCACCAAATACCCTGTGACTAAGCCCGCAAATCTTAACGTCCAAGATTCTCTTGGGCATACAACGGCTAGACCCTTTGACCCTGCTGCAACGGTTTCTATTTCCGATGTAAAAGTAACGCGGGCAGATAAGAATACTTTGTGCTATACCTACAAAGTTACCAACAACACTGATAAAAAAGTGTTGAAATCTAGCTACATTTCCCTTTATAAAAATTCCGTCGATTCTAAAAATTTTATTGCCTATCGCAACTTGAAACAAGATGTGGCTCCTGGTGAAAGCGTTATTATGAGCGAAACGATCACAGCGAAAAATAACGATACGTATCAACTGGCGATTCGCCTTTTTGACGTTAATAGTACGAATGTAAAACTGGCCTTCCCTTATTTGGGTAGCAATCTTTTTTATGATGGGCAGATAGACAACAAGGTTGCTTATGAAACGGAGGTTGAAAATTCAACTGTTAGTATTTCAGACCTAAAAGTAAAAAAGATTACCAGCGGCTCAGTAAGCCTTACTTATACTATTACTAATAATGCTAACGGCCCTGTTTATGACACCGTTAAGCTTGGCGTATACGAAGGTTCAATTGATAAAACGAATCTGCTGGGTACAATTTCATTGGGTAAAAACGTATTGCCTGGTCAAAGTGTTGAAATAACGAAGACGATCAGCGCTAAGAATATTGCTCAAAAGTTCTTGGTGATACGGCTTTTTGATAACGGAAAAACCTTTCCCTATTTTGCTCCGAATTCTTTAACAGATAAGAATATGGACAATAAAGTAGTTGAAGGAAAACCCTACAAGTACAAAGTAGTTTGCGTGGGCGATAGCTTAACTGAAGGGTATGGCGTGAAAACCTACAATAACTATCCCTCGCAATTGCAAGCAAAGCTTGGGGACGATTATGCGGTTGTGAACTGCGGCGTGTCGGGAAGAACGGCAAATAGTGCCGGAGACTATCCCTACAAAGCGACTCTTGCTTATCAAAAGGCAAAACTGTCTGATGCAGATATTGTACTTTTCATGCTGGGATCTAACGATGCCAGAATAGAAAACAGAAGTGTGCTCCCTAATTTTAAGTCTGAATACGCTGCGCTGGTTTCGGAATTTGTCAACTTGCCAAGCGGACCAAAAGTGTTCGTTGCGAAGCCTGTCGCAGTTGTGAAAAACACAGAGAGACTTTCTGAGGTTTATATCGCTCAATATATTCGACCGCAGATAGGGGAAGTTGCAGCAGAATTGGGCTTGGAATGCCTCGATTATTCCACCTTGCTTCCGAAGGGTCAGGGTTACTATATAAGGGACGGCAAGCATCCATCGCGAAAGGGTCACAATGTTTTAAGTGACGAATTTTGCAAGGCGGTGAAAGGGTACATGGCTTCACTCTAACTCTTGACGTAGGTTAGCCAGAAAAGTAGAATTAACAGTCGCGTCTTTAGCCTGGCGTTTGCGTTGGGCTGCTAAGAAGTTGTTGGGGTGTCGTCTAATGGCAGGACAGCGGTTTCTGGTACCGTATGTGAGGGTTCGACTCCTTCCACCCCAGCCAAATGTGGGAATCTTACAACTGCACGTATGGGCAGTTGAGCATTGAGGTATACTTCACAGGCGCACTAGTAAGTGGTCCCGTCGTCTAGCGGTTAGGATGCCGCCCTCTCAAGGCGGAGGTCGCCGGTTCAAATCCGGTCGGGACTACCAGTTATCCCAGGTCAGAACAATGTTAGGTTCTGACCTTATGTATAGATAGTGCTTCTGGTACATCTAATGGTACATCTGTGTTAAGAATTCTTTCAAGGTTGTCTACGGCCCGTTGCTCTTCATTGGTGTCTTTGTGCGTGTAGATGCTCATCAGCATGTCTATTTTGGAATGCCCAGCAATGTCTTGAGCAACCTTTATATTCGCACCTGAATGAACAAGCATAGTGAGATAGGTATGACGCAAGTCGTGTAGTGCAATGTTCTCTAAGCCTAACTCAGAACGATTTCTTGTCCACGGTTGAATAGCGAGCATATATAGTTGCTCTAGTCCTCATTTCCTGTTCTTCTTATGGTATAACTGCCTTTGTCTTTCTCAGTTGGAAGGTTTCAGCTACGTTTGTCTTCCTGGATACCGTGGTTACTTTGTTACTGGCTGAATCCTTTGGTGTCTCTCTCTAGCTTCTTCTTATCTGAATCTACTTTTCTTTGTAGCTTCCTAATATCTTCTTCGGCTGGTAGGTTTTCTGGAAGTATTCCACGGGTTTTTAAGAGGTCACGTACTCCCTTATTGTTCTTTACGTGTTCAATTGTAATAGGCATTTCGCCGTGCATATCGTTTTTATCAATATTTAGGTTCGTCATTTCAGTTGCGAGTGATTTTGCTGCGACTGTTACAGATGGCAAAACATCAGCTAATGGTTTTGGGTCAGGCACTCCAAGCTTTTTCTTCATGTCGGAAGTTGATTTACCACCAAATAAAGCCTTATCACCCTTTGAGCGAATTCTTCCGAACCCTTGTCCGTCTACACCTCTTTGATAAATGTTCGCCGATAGTTGCTTTTCTGCTTCGGTAAGTGCTGCACGTGCCTCAAGCCTAGAGATAGCATTCATTCGCTCTTCAATAAGTTCTTGTTTGCGTGTTTGCAGAGCAAAGTAACTTTGCGCAAACGCTATCTCTTCTTTTTTTGGATCTCCGTTTTGGGCTATAAGATAACAGGCATAACGAGTAAGTTTGTAATCTTTTACTTCCCTTCGCGCACCCTTCCCAGTATCTATCATTTTGTTGATGCTAACAAAATGATGTTCATCTGCTCCTTTTGTTGTATTTATCGAGGCTTGAGCTCTATTTATAGCAACCTCGAAATTTCTCCACTCTGTGTACCCTAGGAGTTTTTGTAAATCACGGGCAAACCAATACTCGACATCGCTATTTTCATCAGTGTTTGATAAATCATCAAGAGTAAGTTTTCGGTTGCTTATTTCTTTCTTGTCCATTCACTGCTCCACTTTCTGTCTATCCAGTTTGGGGCTGCCCCTTTCCCTTTGCATAAGAGAGGGGTAGCTTGTTATTTACCAAGTATTTCCATTACCGTATCTATTGTCATACCATTCATAATCAAATGTTGAACCTGAGCCACTTAAGTACTTATAAAAAGTAACTTTTGGTGTTGCTATACTATTTGGACGATTAATCACCATAGCCATGTTGCTGTCGTTTGTTTGTACAAGGATGCTCAGATTATCACTATTGGGATATTTTGAGCCAGCAATAGTTAGCGCATCGTCAAATATCTCTTTTGCAAGATTTTGTTTGTCGGCATCTCCTTTGTTGAAATAGGAATATTTGTTACAATTAATTTTATAATCTAAGTAGACAACACCGTTTTCTTCCACGTCTAAAACAGCACTAAAAATAGTTTGGATTACTGGTTCTGGCTTAGACGTTGGCTCTTGGTTTGGTTCAGGCCTTACGGGTGCATTTTCTACATCTTGTGAATCACTTGAATTTGGTTTAGCTATCTTTATGGAAGCGATGACTCCACCTTTCGTCTTAGAGTACTCTACAATTGCATCCTCCGTAGTGGCAAACAAAAGTATCGCCAGGTCATTGTCATAATAAATAAATATGGCTTCACCATAAAGCGGCACTCCATCATCGTAGAATTTTACCTCAACTCGTTTTGCTGGATGTCCGTTTACCGTAAAACTTTTTAGATCTCCACTGGTGCCTCCTTGTGATGTTAAAGCGTCAAGAAACCCTGAAATCGTTGACTCATCGAAAACTACGTCAGAGAAATATGTTGCACGAATTCTAGCACCATAGTTAGAACTTTGTTGAATCATGTTATCCACAGACTCATTAGACCATGTTGACGGATAGCGATACGTGAGGTACCCTACGCTTGCAGTGCTGTCTAGGTCTTCAATAATTAGTTCTATTTCGCCTGCGGGATTCGATGAGCATCCGCAGCACCCAAAAATAACTCCAATCGAAACTAGCGTCGCAAGAAAAAACTTCCTCATTTTATTATCCTCCTTAAAACCCATAATCAAATGGAAGTACATAATACATAACTTGTCCTATTGTTGTTAGTTATTTCATTAGCTCCCAGTGTTCGTTGTGCTTATATATCGTATCTATAAAAGTTGGGTCTGTGCTGTCGGGAATCAGCATAAACCTGTTTTCGGGACTACCAAAAATTCCAGGTCAGAGGCTTGTTGCTTCTGACTTTTTCTTTACCCCTGTCATCCTGACTACCCCTGTCATCCTGAGCGAAGCGAAGGATCCATAAATCAACAACGTGGATCCTTCATTCCGCTCACTTTGTTTGCTTCATTCAGGATGACATGAAATATTGCCCCCACATGTCATCCTGAGCGAAGCGAAGGATCCAGCCCAGATATACCCTCTTTTTTTGGAGACGCTATTGCTGAGGGTATAATGATTCCACATAGGACAACAAGGCTTTGGAAGAGGTTATGGTGGTAGTGCAAAAAGACAATCAGGGAAACGTTCCTGGTGCAATACCTTTTCAAGGTGTTGAAGCGTTGCCGCGCACGCTGGAACTGGTTCGCAATGGAAAGCAGCCTGAAACCCCAGCGGGTTTGCGCTTTGTGAATCAAACCCGCCTTCCGAATACTTTGGTAATAGACGAAGCAAGGTATTCTGGTGAAGTGATAGACGCCATGAAAACGCTTGCCCTGCGAGGAGCGCCAGCTATTGGCGTGGCAGGTGCTGCGGCTCTTGTGCTTTTCGCTTTCAACGAATCACGGGCAGAAACCACCAAGGCTCTTATCGAAGAACTGGAAGAAATCGCGCAATGTGTCGCAACTGCCCGACCAACAGCAGTCAATCTTTCGTGGGGCGTAAACCGCATGATGTCTCTTGCCAAGCAATGTGAGCAGGCAGAAAAAACGCTTCCCGAAACAAAGCAGACACTTTTCGATGAAGTAAAAAATATGGAAGCCAGCGACGAAGAAACTAACCGTCGTATTGGCAAACAGGGGGCAGCACTTTTGCCGCCGCAATCCCGCGTATTGACCCACTGTAATGCGGGTAGTTTGGCAACGGTCTTTTTCGGAACAGCGTTGGGTGTTATCTACGTTGCTGCCGCGGAAGGTAAAATCGCGCACGTCTATTCAGACGAAACACGCCCCGTAGGGCAGGGCGCGCGTTTGACCGTATGGGAACTTGCGAAAGCAGGCATTCCCACAACTCTTCTTTGTGACGATATGGCAGCAGTGTTGATGGCTCAAGGCAAGATTGATGCGGTGATTGTTGGCGCAGACCGTATTTGCAGAAACGGAGATACTGCTAATAAGATTGGAACCTACAATCTCGCAATAGCTGCCCAGTATCATCACATTCCTTTCTACGTTGCTGCGCCAGCAAGTTCGATAGACGTTACTTTGCTTGAGGGAAAAGACGTAGAAATTGAATATCGTTTGGCTGCGGAAGTGAGCCCCGTAATTCTTTCAGGTGTTGAAGTTTTCAACCCTGCGTTCGACATTACTCTGCACGAATTAATTACTGCTATCATTACGCAAGACGGGGTTTTTATGCCAGCAGACCTTGCGGCTTTCTATACTCAAGCAAACGCCGCGACCTACTGCTAAAAACCTGAAAACGACAAGAGGTAAACCATGCACATCGTATACCGAGAAACTCAAGAAAACAGGGAAGAAAAGACCTTATCTGCAGATGCAACCCTTTCTTTTAAAAGCGAAGGACGCGCTTCTTCGACCGAACCCGACATTTTGCGCAACGATTTTCAACGCGACCGCGACAAGATTATTCACTCAAAATCGTTCCGTCGGCTTTCCCATAAAACCCAAGTATTTATCGCCGTAGAGGGCGACCATTTCCGTACCCGCCTTACTCATACTTTTGAAGTCGCACAAATTGCCCGCACGATTGCGCGCGCTCTTGGATTGAACGAAGATTTAACCGAAGCCATTTCGCTTGGGCACGATTTAGGTCACACTCCTTTTGGGCATACTGGTGAAGATGCAGTGGCAAGATGTCTCGCTAAACATCTGAGGATTGACCCAAATTCCGCGGAAGCTAAAGCGCTTTATCGCCACAATGAACAAAGCGTGCGTGTCGTTGAAGTGATTGAAAATTCAGGGAAGGGGTTAAATCTTACCGCCGAAGTGCGCGACGGAATTTTGGGGCATACGGGAAGGCAGCCCGCCGAAACACTCGAAGGAAACATCGTTGCGCTCGCCGACCGCATTGCGTATGTCAACCACGATCTGGATGATGCTATACGGGAAGGCATTCTGACCGAATCGAACCTTCCGCGTACAACCCATGATGTTTTGGGTTCCGACCATTCTTCGCGTATTCAAACGCTCGTTTTAGATATGGTTTCAACCTCTGCTGCGGCAGACGAAATCAGGTTGAGCGAACCTGTTTGGGAAGCTATGATGGAACTGCGGGCTTTTCTTTTTGATAGTGTCTACAATTCAGAAGTGGTGTTGCACGAAGCCAAAAAAGCGGCTCATTTAATTGCGAATCTTTTTGATTATTACGTAGAACACCGCGATGAAATTCCTCAAGAATATCGAAGAATTTCCAACGGAGACACTTTGCGTGCGGTGACCGATTATATTGCAGGAATGACCGACCGATACGCGAAAACGCTCTACCAAGATTTGTTTGTTCCGCAGTCTATTTTGCGCACCTAAGGTCTTGTTCGCTGCTCTAAGCAATCGAGCAACTCTTGTTTGCTGTGCACGTTTAGCTTGACGTGAATATTTTTCACGTAGGTCTTTACTGTATTTACCGAAAGATAGAGTTCTTTGCCGATATAGGCCTTAGAACGCCCGTGGGCAATAAGGCGCACGACTTCTCTTTCGCGTTCTGTTAGATAGTATTTTTCCGCGAGGACGTTTAGTGCTGCTTCAATAGTGTCAGGGGGAGTATCGCTAGCCAGTCTTTTGTCTAGTACTCTCCGAGCCTCTTCAAAAGCAATCAAGGCAAGGGGAGGCATGAGCATTGCTATTAAGTAGATAGTTTTTAGGGGCACTATTTCAAAGAAATACCCCAACAAGACACTTCCTCCCAACCCTAAAAAGCCGTAGAGAAAAGCTTCTTGCGGTGCCAAGCGAATGAAAATTCCTATCCACATACCGCCACCCCACGTAATGCCCAGAGCCGAAAAAAGGCTTGCCAGCCAAAATAAAAATGGAGGTTTTCCTTGTGCCACGCAAAGAAGAAAAAGAGCAGCACCCATCATCATGGCGAAAACGGAAGCGTAGGCTAGGCGGGTTTGGGCCAAGGGAGAGAATTTGACCTTCAAAAAAAGAAACATCAGGGCAGCTATCACTACCACGCGAAGCAAAAGCGCACTGGTAGTTACCAGGTTCATATCGGGTGGAAGGTAATGGTCGTAAATGCAGCACTGAATCCAGATATTGATGGGGATTAGCCCAAGCATACTGACTGAAAAATGGGGAAGGTATTTCTTGAAAAGAGTTTTGACCCCTGAGCGTTTTAGCGCCTGCGGGTTAAGTGATTTTTCCATCTTACCTCGATTACAAAACACATACATCGGGTTGCCTTATCATAAGTATTTCTGCCTACCCTGTAAAGGCTTGGAAGCATTTGTTGGGCAAATGGTAGTAATTGTCGATAAAAGCTTCGATGGAAAGTAGCAGATCAAACATGGTATAGCTTACATTTCACCACTTTGGGGTGTAGTTTTCACCCCTTTTAAGTCTCTTGCGCATGGGGCGAATAGCGTAGTCTTTTTCTTGTGATAATCACACATCGGTACTCAGACCTACATTTCGAAGTCTACGGAAAAAGAAGTCGTGGCGAGGCTAGAAGCTGTTTCCGCAGATTTGTATAGCCTATCGTTTGGTGGTTGCAGACCGTGAGGCATTAAAAATGCCAATACGGGCTGGAGTAGTGCGATACGGTTGGTGTGGCGAGGTGGGATTCACATGGTGAAACCCCCAGGAATTCTGGGGGTTTCGCACGAAATAAGCATGTCATCCTGAGGCGAAGTTATTGCTATTTGAGGGCAGCTGTTGTCATCTTGAAGCGTAGCCCCCCCCCGCATGTCATCCTGAGGCGAAGCCCCCTGTCATCCTGAGCGTTAGCGAAGGATCCATGGATCCTTCATTCCGCTCACTGCGTTCACTTCATTCAGGATGACAAAAGTCTGTCGGCTGCTTGCGTACCCTCTCTAAAAATAACAATACTACTAGAAAATAGGAATTTATTGTATTATTCTCTTTGTTCAATAGCCTCAACAAGGAAGGGCACTCGCAAATGGGAAAGTTGTTTTTGCCGATAGAATTAAAAGACTATCACCGGTTTTTTCAGGTTCCTACCCGGAAGTGGTGGTTTGGCTTAATTGGGCTGATAGGTACTTTGGCTCTTGTTGTAGGTTACGCAATGCTTCTTTCGCTCGTTCCGAATTTGGAACGCCCCGATGAGGTCGGAGCGTGGCAGTACCCCCTTGAATTCCTAGCAGGTCAATTGTTGATTGCCGGACTTTTCGGGATAGCGGTATTGGCAGCGTGGATTTTCTACCGCCAAGGTTTTGGCTGGTTATCCTCTGTTGTCGGGCGATTCCGCTGGAAATGGTTTGCTATGACGGCACTTGTTTTTTGTGGGGGATTTCTCTTATTTCATATTTGTAGCTTCCTGCTCTTCGGGACACCGGGCGGGCTTGAGTTGACATTCAGGCCATATACGGTGTTAATGATAGCAGTGATTGTACTGGTTACTCCTTTTCAGGCTGCTGGAGAAGAGTATTTTTTCCGGGGTATGATAGGTCGCCTGATTGCAGCCTCTGTGCCTTTTCGAAAAGCGGGGCTGATCTTATCTTGCTTAATCTCTACTGGATGTTTTATGGTGCTCCACCAAGATACTTATCTTACCAATAATATTCTGTATATTGCTTTGGGACTCGCGACTTGGTGGCTTGCTTACCGAACAGGTGGAATCGAATCAAGTGTGGCATTGCATGCTTTTATGAATATCACCGGGCGGTGGTCATTGCCTTTTATCGACTTTGCTGTGCTGCCAGATAGAGTGGATAATGGCATGTCCGAATTAGTGCTTACACTGATCTTTGTTGTTGTCCTCACTTTGATAATAGATTTTCTGGCTCGCCGTCGCGGGCTGGTGCGGATGTCGTCTCCTTCTGCGGCGGTTCCTGAGGTTGTCAAAGCAGGAAATATGGTAATAGAGGTGACTTCATCGGCTGAACCAGCAACGAAGGAAAGCTTGCCTCGTTTGGATACAACGATCCGGGTATAAGGCATGCAGTCGAAGGGTCTACCCTTTGTCATCCTGAATGAAGCGAAGGATCTATATGGATCCTTCGCTAACGCTCAGGATGACATGGTTGTTCAGAATGAGGTTGCTCAGGATGACATGCGGGCTGCATATGTCATTGTGAGGAGCTTTCGAAAGAAAGCGACGTGATAATCTATGGATCCTTCGCTAACGCTCAGGATGACATGGTTGTTCAGGATGAGGTTGTTCAGGATGACATGGTTGCTCAGAATGACAAAAAGCCCCTTTTTGTCATTCTGAGGCGAAGCCGTTGTCATTTAAGGGCAGCCATTGTCATTCTGAGGCGAAGCCGTTGTCATTTAAGGGCAGCCATTGTCATTCTGAGGCGAAGCCGAAGAATCTATGAGATCAAACGGAATTGGTTTTCTTTCACAAAATTCTTAAAGTTCAAAATCAGTTCTTGCGTGCAGGCGGGGATGATGGTATATTATCCAATTGCGTCTTTATGCAGGAAATACTATGATTTTAGCAATGAATATATAGAAGGAAACGAACATGGATATTATTCGCGCAATCGAACAACAGCAAATCAATCCCGATGTTGCTGATTTTACTATTGGTGACCACGTGAAGGTTCACTATCGCATTACTGAAGGCAACCGCGAACGTATTCAGGTTTTCCAGGGTGATGTTATTCGTCGTCATGGTGCTTCAAATCGCGAGACTTTTACGGTTCGCAAAATTAGCTTCTCAATTGGGGTAGAACGTACTTTCCCCGTTCACTCTCCTAAGATTGAAAAGATTGAAGTTATCCGTCATGGTGACGTTCATCGCGCGAAACTTTACTATCTGCGCAAAAAGATTGGTAAAGCTGCGAAGATTAAAGAAAAAGCCTATTAGGTTACGTCGGCTTGACAGCCGCCGTAACTTTTCGATGCTACGAAGCGTTCGGACATTCAATCCGAACGCTTCTTTGCTTTCCCTCACGTGCAAAGCACGCTCGGTCGCAAAGCGCGTTCATCTTAAATGCCTGAATGCTTCTCGCTGACTGGTGTGGACAAATGAGACTAAAGTTCTGCTCCTCGCTGGCTGACGTGGACAAATGAGACTAAAGTTCTGCTCCTCGCTGGCTGACGTGGACAAATGAGGTTAGGGTTCGCCCTGCTATAATGGCGGGGTGAATTTTTTTATGCGGAAAGGTGCAAGTTTGTGACTCAAACTATCGCAGATATAAAAGAGCGGCTGGCAAAAGCGAACGCGCAGGAATTTAGCGTGCTCGAACGTTCTTTTGAAGCAGATACCCGCAAGGGCGTTATTGATGCTTTGGCGGTTGCGCGTCGCAGGTTTGCCGCCGAAAAAGCAGAAGTCCTGCGTATCCAAGAAATGTATGATTTCGATGCCCACTGCGCCGAAGGCAGGCTTCTTGTAGGTCTTGACGAAGTTGGGCGAGGGCCTTTGGCGGGTCCACTTGCTGTGGGTGCGGTAGTTTTGCGGCAAGATTTTCAGATACAGGGGCTTAACGATTCCAAAAAGCTTTCCGCTTCTGTCAGAGAAGTTCTTGCAGAAGAAATAAAAGCTTCTGCGCTTGCATGGGCAGTTGGCTTTATTGAAGCGGCAGAAATTGATTCTTTCGGCATTACTCGTTGCTTGAAAACGGCGTTTTCGCGCGTGTTGCAAGAAATCGAAAAAGCGGGGCACAAGCCAGCAATAGTGTTGCTTGATGGCAATCCGCTGGGGTTTGACGAACGTGAGACGAATGTGATTAAGGGTGACAGTAAAAGTGCCTCTATCGCGGCAGCATCTATCATTGCGAAAGTTGCGCGCGATAAGTTCATGGAAGAAGCAGCACGTGATTTTCCGCAGTATGGGTTTGAGAAATCAAAAGGGTATGGGAGTGCTGAACATATAGCAGCCATCAAGGCTCACGGGTTGTGCCCTCTGCACCGCAAAACGTTCTGCACAGCATTTACGCAAGAAACCCTTTTCTAAGCTTCCCGTATGTCATGTTGAATAAAGCTCGCAGTGCATAGTCAAGGAAGTCAGTCCCTCTATCACCCTGCCCCTTATGTCATTCTGAGGCGAAGCCGAAGAATCTGTGGATCCTTCGCTGACGCTCAGGATGACATGGTTGTTCAGGATGACATGGTTGCTCAGGATGACATGGTTGTTCAGGATGACAAAAAAAGGGGAATGTCATTGTGAGGAGTGACCGAAGGGAACGACGTGACAATCCATGGATCCTTCGCTAACGCTCAGGATGACATGAGGGTGAGCCTCAGGATGACATGAGCCTCAGGATGACATTAATCGAATTTTTTGTAAAAATCTAGGGGGTTAACGTATTTCGAGGTGAGCTCTTCGCATTTGGCAAGGTAGACAATAATATATACGAGAGCAGCCATAACAAGAGCTGCACCAAGCCCCGTATAAAAGAAAGCAATAATGCTTTCGGGAACTAAACCTGAAACGCGCACTGAAAGGCCAATGACAATCATGACAGCAAGTATGATATAGGAAGGGGGATCGAGGAACTTCACAATGCTGATCAATCCATCATCATAATTATTGATTCTTTTGGTGTGCTTGCGGCAGATGTTTGCAAAGAGAGCAAAAAATAAAACGAAAACTATTGTGAAACCAAGAAACATTCCTGAAGTCCAAGATTCTTCTGCAGCATGAAGCCCGGTGTCAACTACGAAATAGCCTGCTATAAGCCAAGCAATCGCCGCAACAAGTAAAAGCGCTTTTGAGGGAACCTTTAGCATCTAGATCGCCCCTTCCCCAAAAATAAGCGGCATTATTCCGTGGAACAAAAAGAAACCCGCAAGCATCACTAGCCCCATAAAACAAAAAAGAGCACCTTTTCGTTTTATGGGCGTAAGGTTTTCCTTGTAGCCTTTGACGAATATGAAGCAGCCGATAACAATACTGACCACCGCTGCCGTTCCAAAAGCATGAGAAGGGATTAAGGAATAAAAAGGTAGCGGATTGTGTTCGTAACCAAGCATTCGAACAAGAAAGCCGAGAAAAACAACCGCAAGAATCACAACTGTCCACAAAATAATGAAGCCCGCTCCGTTATATTCTGGAATCGAAGCCTCGGTTCTTTTTTTGTTTTCCACCATGCAAAAGCCTTAATGTTTTGGGGGTAACTAGATATAGTAGAGCTATAGTAGCATATAAAGGATTGCCCGATGTCAGGTATCAGGTGAACTCACAACCAGAATGATATCTTTTCGCTTTCTCTGGATTAATTGTCAAGAAAAAGAAATAGTTAATGAAAAACAGGGGTAATTCTTGTTAGATTCACGATAGAAATCTGAAAGATTTTCATGAAATTTATAGGTGTTTTCAACCGAGAAATCTGTGTTAGTTCTGTATACATGTCTCGTTATGCTTTTAGGGAAAAGTGAAAGGAGACGAATATGTTGAGTGAATTAAAGAAGAGTGAAGCAGAACCAGATCAGGTAGCTGTTTCTAAAGCAAAACCGAGAAAACGCAAAGCGAAGTTAGAGCCAAACAATAGGGCGAGTATAGAAGTGCATTCTGACAAATCGGAAAAAAGAATTCAGAGCGAAAAGGGAACCAAGAGAAAAAATATGCACAACAAAGATATGGGATCTCGAGGAGAAGTGGCTGCAGTCAGTTTTCTGGAAAGACGAGGTATCTATATTCGTGATCGAAATTGGAGCTGTAAATTTGGGGAAGTTGATATTGTGGCAGAAGAAGAGGACGCCCTTATTTTTATTGAGGTCAAAACACGTTCTAGCTGCGATTATGGCTTTCCTGAAGAGGCGGTGGACGGAAAAAAGAGAAAGAGATATGAAAAGATTGCAGGCTGCTATTTAAAAGATAACGATGTTGGCGATAAGTGCATACGGTTTGATGTGATTGCTATTCAGGTAATTTCGGCAGATCGCGCTTTTCTCAGGCATCATCGTAACGCCTTCGTAACCTGCGAATAAGGGCTCTTCAAAGAAAGGAGAGCTGTTATGCAGACACAATTTAGCGTTTTTGGGGCGACCATTAAAGGAGTTGAAGCAATCCCTGTTCAGGTCGAGATTTCTATCACCAGTGGATTGCCAGGTTTTTTAATTGTAGGAATGCCTGATGCAGCTATTCAAGAAGCACGTGAAAGGGTTCGTTCGGCAATTCTTTCCAGTGGGTTTAGCATGCCCGGTAACCGAGTGGTGGTCAATCTTGCCCCGGGTGAGGTGAAGAAATCAGGCTCAGGATTTGATTTGCCCATAGCTGTTGGCATCTTGGCCGCAACAGGGCAAATTCCTACGAAGGGTTTGAGTTCTGGGTTATTGGTTGGCGAACTTTCTTTGGAAAGCAAAATTCGTTCGGTAACAGGGCTTTTGGCGTATGCGGTCTGTGCTCGCGAACAGGGGCTTAATCTCATTTGTGCAGAACCAGAAAACGGCTTTGTCGATTTAGATGGCTTAATTCGTTTGTCGGTGAATTCGCTGAGCGAGTTTCGCGCCGGCGAGTTTTCTGAAGCTTCAAGTCGCTCGCAACCGCTAGAAGTGTCAGTTCTTGATTATGCTGAAATAGCAGGGTTTGATGTTGCAAAGCGTGCTTTGCAAGTTGCTGCAGCAGGTGGGCATGGGGTGTTGATGATGGGGCCGCCAGGCTCGGGCAAAACCATGCTCGCTTCCAGGTTGCCCTCAATTTTGCCAGATCTTTCTGAAAAGGAAAAACTTGAAAGTGCTTTGGTGCATTCTGTAGCCGGGCTTGAGATTGGGTCAATTCTTTCCCGCGTGCGCCCTTTTCGCAGTCCGCATCACAGCGCATCTCTTGCTGGGTTGGTTGGGGGAGGAAGTCCTCCGCGCCCAGGGGAAGTATCTCTTGCCCACAATGGGGTTTTGTTTCTTGACGAACTTGCCGAATTTCGTCCATCAGTTTTACAAGGAATCAGGCAGCCTATGGAAAGTGGCAATATTTCTATAACCCGCGCCGATGGCAATGTTGTTTTCCCTGCACAGTTTATGCTGATCGCTGCGAGCAACCCTTGTCCTTGCGGGCACTACGGCGATTTCGATATCAACTGTTCTTGTTCAGCAGCGCAAGTAAAGAACTACCAAAATCGCATTGGTGGCCCCCTGATGGACAGGATTGACATCCATATTGATGTTTGGAGAAGCAAACCGAAGCAAGTGCTGGAAGCTGGGAAAGGAACAAGTTCTGCAAAACTTCGTGAAGGAATAATTAAGGCACGAGAATTTGCTGCGTACCGAAGGGCGCAAAGCGGTGAGGAATTTGTTAACCGTTCCTCTGCTGCTCTTTTAGAGCAGTGCGGGCTGAACGTAAAAGACGAAAGTTTTCTGGAAGAAATGGCAGGCATTCACCATATGAGCGGTCGCGGAATAATAAGAACTCTTTCTATCGCCCGCACTCTTGCTGATATGGATGAGCAAGCGCGGGTAAAGAGGACTCATATCTGCGAGGCACTAAACTTGAGAGTGCAAGAAAGGATTGGGAGTTGATGGGAAAAAGACCTACTTGTGACGAAGCATGGAAAATTCATCGAGCCTCAAAATATCCACGTTATCTTGGGGCACAGATTGAGGGGCAGCGCTTCGAACTGAAGCGTGGCGAAAAAGGTTATCCACCCGCGTTTGAACGTATCAATAACCCACCCGAAACCCTTTACGGTGTTGGGAATGTTTTGGCGCTTACGGAAGGGCTGGCAGTCGTTGGTGCGCGAAAGGCAACGCCTTATGGGCTTGAATGCACGCGGCTTTTTGCTGGCAGAGCAGCTGAGCGGGGCATCGCAATAATTTCAGGTGGGGCAGCGGGTTGTGACACCGCAGCCCATCAGGCGGCTTTATTATACGGTGCGCCTACAGTCGTTTTTCTTGGTGGTGGTACGAATGAACTGTATCCGGCAACCAACTACGAATTGTTTCAGAAAGTGGTTGATGCGGGAGGCGCACTTGTTTCCGAAAATACGTGGGATTACCCTCCTTTGCCCCATACCTTTCGTGCACGGAATCGTTTAATTGCGGGGCTGGCAAAAGCAACCCTCATTGTTGAAGCAGGGCTTCCGTCGGGAACCTTTTCCACTGCCGACGAGGCACTTATCGCGGGGCGCGAGGTTTTGGTGGTGCCTGGGTCGATCTGTTCAGCAACATCAAAAGGGGCAAATAGGTTGCTTTTTCAGGGCGCGACGCCCGTGATCGATCTCGACTGCTTCGACGACATTTTGTTTTCGCTGTTTGGTTGCTTGAAACAGGAAAGTGTAGGCGGGAAGCTGCAGGAAAAAGAAGATGATTTTGTTTTGGCAGCTTTGCGCGCAAACCCTTTGCGCATGGAAGAACTACTTGTTCTGGTTGAGGAAGAGGTCAAAGCAGGTGGAGGTGCTGGTGCTTTGGAGTCATTGATGCTTCGCCTTGCGGATTTGCAAAAAGGTGGAGAGATTACTCGCTACCCTGATGGGCGTTTTGGTCCCTGCAAGATATAGGCTCTTGAAAAAATATAAACTATTGGCGAAGAAGGGTGTCGAAAAAGATTCCAAGGTAAAAAACTCCGCCGCAGAGGTTTTATGAAAGAAGCCCAAAAAGGCAGATGGTTTGTTATGCTTGTCTTATGCAGATGAAGGTAGACATTATTGGGGCGGGGCTTGCTGGAAGCGAGACCGCCCTTCAACTTGCCAACAGGGGTGTGAAGGTGCGCCTTTTCGAAATGCGCCCCGAAAAGCAAACCGTAGTACATACGGGCGGCAGTTGCGCTGAACTGGTGTGTTCCAATTCTCTGAAAAGCATGAAACCATCCAGTGCGGCAGGAATGTTGAAATCAGAACTTGCTATTTTGGGTTCCAATTTGTTGGCAGCAGCTTTTAAGCATCAAGTTGAAGCTGGCAAAGCGTTGGCGGTTGACCGAGATGCTTTCGCCCAAGCAATTACGGAAATGATTGAAACACACCCGCTTATCGAACTATTGCGCGAAGAGGTAACCACCATCAAAACCGATGCGGATGCGCTTGTTTTGGCTAGTGGGCCCTTAACGAGCGATAAGTTAGCAGAGGCTCTTTTGGAAACTACTGGAGCAACACACCTTGCTTTTTATGATGCTGCTGCCCCGATTGTTATGGCAGATTCCCTTGATATGTCTCGGTTGTTTCGCCAAAGTCGCTACGAAGAAGAGGGGCTGGGCGATTACCTGAATGCAGGTTTTACTAAGGAAGAATACCTTGCTTTTATCGATGCTCTAATCACTGCGGAAAAAGTTATCAAGAAAGATTTTGAAACAAAAGATCTTTTCCAGGCGTGTCAGCCTATTGAAGAAATCGCTCGAAAGGGGATTGATGCTCCGCGCTACGGGGCACTAAAGCCAGTTGGGCTTACCGACCCAAAAACGGGGAAAAAGCCGTGGGCGGCATTGCAGCTCCGTGCCGAAGATGCTCACGGGTCAAGTTATAACTTGGTGGGTTGCCAAACGAACTTAACTTTTGCTGAACAGAAAAGGGTGTTCAGCATGATTCCTGGTTTTGAGCACGCCGAATTTGCGCGCTATGGGGTTATGCACCGCAATACTTTCTTGAACGCACCGCAGCTT
>Ga0209755_10003312_pt1 | contig 20378 bp, 28 predicted proteins | sample TergutCo191P1_FD_187301 | JGI IMG/M metagenome (GOLD analysis project Ga0209755, IMG submission 187301) | Cornitermes sp. P1 segment gut microbial communities from Petit-Saut dam, French Guiana - Co191P1 (SPAdes) (version 2) | ecosystem: Host-associated > Arthropoda: Insects > Digestive system...
GTCTTTACATTGAGCCACTTTTGACCAAATCGAAAGAGGACACGACGCATTCTCGCCGTGTAGTATTTAGTTATTTGCAAGACAAAAATGCGATAACCGAATTGTTTCGCGAGATTTCGCCAAAAATTGCTGATCGTCCGGGTGGATATTTGCGTATTTTGAAGACTGGCACGCGTTTGGGCGATAATGCCGATATGGCGATGATCGAATTTGTGGATTACAACGAGGGTATGTTGAAGGAGAAAAAAGCTGCGAAAAAAGCGACTACACGTCGTGCGGGTTCTCGCAAAAAAGCAGACGAAACGGCTCCAAAAGCAGAGGGTCCAATCGCAGAGGAAGTTGTTGAGACGCCTGTAGCGGAAGAAACTCCTGCTGCTGAAGTTGTGGAGGCACCTGCGGAAGAAGTTGTTGCTGAGGAGGCACCTGTTGCTGAAGTTGTAGAAGAAACTCCTGCAGAGGAAGTTGCTGAAACACCTGCGGAAGAAGCTCCTGCTGCAGAGGAAGAGAAGAAGTAATTAAATTATTTCGCAATAAAAAAACGTTTCCAATATTGGGAGCGTTTTTTTGTTTTTTTTATGAAGCAAGTGTCAGAAAAAATGAGTATCTTTGCAGATTGAAAACAAACAATCACATAAATTATTACACAAAATAGTATGCAAAAAAACACATCCATAAACCGAGTCGTTGTATTCTGCGGGTCAAATTCAGGAAACCACGACGTTTACAAAACACAGGCAGCCCTTTTGGGGCAAACATTAGCCAAGCACAACATTGAGTTGATTTATGGCGGAACAAAAATAGGTTTGATGGGAGCTGTTGCAGACGGTGTTTTGAGTAATGGCGGAAAGGTTATCGGCGTATTACCACATGTGTTAGAGTCGAGAGAAATTGCACACGAACAGTTAACGGAGTTGATTTTTGTGGACACCATGCACGAAAGAAAAGCAAAAATGAACGATCTTTGTGATGCTGTAATCACTTTGCCTGGAGGCTTTGGAACGATGGACGAACTTTTTGAAATGCTCACATGGGCTCAGATTGGGTTGCACGAAAAACCAATTGCGCTCTTAAACATCAACGGTTTTTACGATCCTTTCCTCAGCCTTGTACAAACGATGGTTGACAGCGGTTTTTTGAAGAAAAGCAACCAGGAAATGATAACTGTAAGTGATAGTATTGATGATCTTATCAAAGAAATTATTACCTTTGCAAATTGAAATCAGATAAAATATGCTAACAGCAGACGAAATAAAAAATATTGTCTCTCGTGGCGAGGGGCATCACGCAGATTTCAAGCGTAGCGTTCCGACAAAAGTTAGAGAGTTGGCGGAGGAAGCTTGTGCGTTTGTCAATAGCGATGGCGGTCTTATTTTGGTAGGTGTTAATGATGAAAATCAAATTATCGGAACACTAATTAACAATAAGAAACGCTCTGATATTCAAGATGCGATAAGAGTTGTATCGCCTGCTATTCATGCGAAAATATATAGTGTTGATGTTGATGAAAAACAAGTTTGGGTTATTGATGTTCCTGTTGGAAAGGACAAACCTCACACGGTGTCAGGTGCAATTTTTATTCGAGAAGGAGCGAATACCCAAAAACTAACAGGAGCAGATGAGATAAGAAAATTTTATCAAAAAAGCAACAGCATTTTTTTTGATGCTATGCCTTGTTCGCGTTTCAACATCGACACGGATTTTGACAATAAAACATTCGATCTGTTTCTACGAGAGTCGGGTGTTTTAGGCGATATTCCGCAACAACAAATCTTAGAAAACTTACACGTTTTCGATGAATCGGGTGTGATAAAAAATGGTGGTGTATTGTTTTTTGGCGAACATCCAGAGAAGTTTTTTCCGCAAGCCGTTGTGCATTGCGTGAGGTTCAAAGGAGCAGAACGAATTCATATCATTGACGATAAAATGTTCGAGGGGACATTGTATGAGCAATATATTCAGGCGGATAAGTGGATAAAGGATAAGTTGGAGGTGGAATATATTATCAAAGGAAGTGGCAAACGTAAAGAAATTTGGGAAATTCCGTTGGAAGTTTTCAAAGAGGCGATTATCAATGCTCTTTCGCACCGTGATTATTACCAACACGGAGCAGTAACGATGATAGAAGTATATGACGATCGTGTGGAAATTTCCAATCCGGGCGGACTGCTTGAGGAAGTCAAAAAAGAGTTTGGAAAAAAGAGTGCATCTCGAAACCCTTTAGTTTTCGGACTTTTCACACGTATGGATTTGGTGGAAAAAGTGGCATCGGGCATTCCGCGTATGCGTAAAGAAATGAAAAAAGCGGGACTGCCAGAGCCGACGTTTTATGCGGATGGCGGATTTTTTACGGCTACGTTTATGCGACCGGAGAAAAAGAATGACCCTGTAAATACTATTGACAATACTGCAGATTCCAATGATGGCATAGTAAATGACATAGTAAATGACATAGTAAACAAGAAAGGATCTGTTGAGCAGGTTGTTTATGAGCTGATTAAGGAAGGGGAGGGCTTGTCAGCTTCTGACATAGCAAAAGTAATCGGAAAAAGTTGGCGTACGACAATGCGTTATCTCGATGTCCTGAAACGAGAAGGTAAAATTGAATTCAGAGGAGCTCCAAAAACGGGTGGATATTATTTAAAATCGTAAAAAAATGCTCTCAAAATTTCAAATATCAACACCTCACGAAAACTTGTACGACATAACAAGCAAAGTCCGCGAAGCCATTGCCAAAAGCGGTATTGCTGACGGTATTGCGGTTGTATATTGTCCGCATACTACAGCAGGAATAACAATCAATGAGAATGCCGACCCCGATGTTGTGCCGGATTTACTTCTTGGTTTAGACAAGGCATTCCCCGATAGGGCAGAATTTCACCACGCCGAAGGCAACAGTGCTGCTCATCTCAAAGCAAGTGCTGTTGGAGCGAGTGAAACCATAATTGTGAGTGGAGGCAAGCCTGTTCTCGGGACTTGGCAAGGCATTTATTTCTGCGAATTTGATCCGCCACGAGAGAGAACTTTTTTTGTAAAAGTGATTGAAGGATAAAACAAAACTCCGAAAACACGTGTAAATACTACTGTTCTCGGAGTTTCAGCGGAAAGTGAGGGATTGCCGATATTTTAACACATTTTACTAACTGTTTGTTTTGTTTTAGAATGAGCAGACACGCAAGTTTTTTGAATCAACAAAAGCAAACAGTTTTTTACATCATGTTGAGAAAATTTGTTAGATTTTCTCAACCGCTATTCAAGGCTTCTTACGGCCTCTGCTTTCATTTCATCGTCTATATCACGATACCTCAACGCCGACCGACTGTTTGGAGAGTGCCCCGTTAGACTTCCTGCAAGTGCTGTATCTTTGAATTTTTTATATACGTTAGCGTAAAGCGTACGGCGTGCAAGATGCGATGATGCTATTTCGTTCAGTGGTTTTTGAACGTCTTTGCGTGTGTGAGTGTCCATTACCGTAACGATGCGATTTATCTCTGACAACGTAAACGCACGTTTTATCGCGTCGTTATACTTTTGTTCTGAAATGAACGGTAAAAGCCTGTCGCCCTCAATGCATTTATATTTTTCAAGTATTTCAAGCGCTATTTTGTTTAGTGGAACTCGAATTGTCTTTGCGCTTTCATCCTTTGTTTTTCCAGCGATGTACTCAACTGCCCCGTTTATTATATTGGACTTTTTTAGACGGATAAGGTCGCCAACCCTGCAACCGATACAGCAATGAAATACGAAGATGTCACGCTGCACAGCAGTTTCGGGTGTAGTCGATAGGTCAGCGTTAAAAAGTTTATTTCGTTCGTCTATAGTCAAGTAATACGGCGTTCCGTACACTTGTCTTGGAGTGTCGATGTTGTTATATGGCGAGAGGTTTATTTTGCCCATTTTGACGCACCAATTAAAAAATACCCTTGCACGTATGGAATACTTTGCAAAAGTGTTCTCACTGCGCCTTTTTGGCTCTTTTTTATATAGTGTTGGATGTAGTTTGTAGATCTCATTTTCGGTGCGTATGAACTTGTCGAAGTCGAGTGCGGTTTCGGCTGTAAATTTATTCAGAACAAGACTGAATTTTGGGCTTGAAAACTGCTTATATTTTTCATACCTTTCAAGTGCTGTTCGCAAAACAGCATAATCCACTTTTCTGCGCCTGTCGTTTAGGTCAAATTTCTCAAGAAACTCATCGTATGCGTAGAACACCGTTATTTCTTTCACTTGTTTTGGAAACAAAATCAAATTCATTTCAGATTTTATTTCCCGGCTTGTTGGTTTTATGCCGCTTTTCAGTAGCATATCGACAGTTGATAACAGCCTTGTCTTTGTTAGCAGTATTTCACGCTCGACTTGTTCACGCTCAATAGGGTTAATATGCGCCCTATCTTTCAGGCGACGCTTCTTTGTGTCCCAATGCTCCCAATTCACTAAAATATCGCTTGTGTAAAACGGCGTAACTCCACGATGCACAGATACTCGAAATATTAACTTTGAATAACTATTGCCTTTCTTTGTGGATTTTTTTAGTATGGGCGTGATGGTTGGCATTACAATCCGATGAACACATTTTGCGGAGACGGAAACTCAAAATATAGTCTTTGCACGTTTCTTGATGCTTGGCGGTCTATTGTAATCACTCTATAACCAAGCCACGTTTGACCTGCTAAATTTTCAACAATAACTGCAACAAAATGCACCCCCTGTTCAATTCCCAAAATTTCAATTTGTGGCATTGCTGGCTCATTTCTGAAAAATCCATTAATGTGTTTAGGGGCGATTGTATCGTATCCTGAAATCATAGAAAAATTATATTTGAACGAACTAGACGAGGACTCTAAATCAAATTCCAAATCGTCAAACATGGCAATAAGCGCAGAGGTGTAATTGACATAACCAAGACCTTGAATATACTGCCTAACATCAAATGTTATGTCGTGATGTGTTTTAACCACGCCCTCATTGCCTCTGCAAGCGACAGCCAGTATTGCCACCGTTAAAATGATGAGTAGTTTTTTCATTGTCGATGTTTTTACGCTGTAGCATTCTGGTCACTGTCGGTTTTTGGCGCAGATTTTGCGTTAATTTGCAAGTCAATAGCGGTCAAAATTTCATTTGAATACTTGAAAATATCGTCAAGGCCACCGATGTCAAATCGCACCGATTTAGAATCTTTGTCAATAACGGTGATATACTTGTTTTTTCCGTTGAAATGTAGCCTGCAAAACGTTTTTCGCATATTGTCCAACATTATACTGAAATGACTAACGCTATCACGGTAAATTATACGTGAAACATCAACCTTTGAACGACATATCGCTTTCACAATCATAAAACCCTCTAACTCCTCAGCCGTTGTAACAATCTCGTCTTTTTCGTCCAAACTTTCTGTGTTTTGGTCGTTTTTAACAGCATCCGTTTTCTCTTTTTCAAGCGCGTTTTTCAAAACGTCCTTTATCTTGTCGCTAATATGTGACTGTATTGATTTTTTCAAAAGCTCATTGAAATATTCAACAGCCTTTGGTGTCATATTTTTTTCATAGACCTTTCGGCAAAACAGCCTAACAAAATCATCGCTTGGGTTTAAAAACTCATCGCTTATCACGTGTTTAAGCGCGTTTTTATACTTCAAATCGTTTGCGGAATTAAGGATTGCCTCAACATCAAAGTTCGATTTGTGAAACTTTCGTAATTCCTCGATGTGCGTTTCCCGAATATCTGAAATATTCAGATCTAAAAACGGCTTTGCGTCCATTTTATTGGAATTTTCAAGGTCGGTGTAAAACCGGTATGCAATTCCGTTTGTTAGTATCGCAAATTTCGCTTCTGAAACGTGAAAGTATCGCGCCAACTGGTCATCGTGCGCTTCCAAATTTTGATTGATGTGCTTACATTCAATAAGTATTACAGGCTTTCCATCTCTAAATATGGCATAATCGACCTTTTCGCCTTTTTTCGTGCCAATATCGCAAGTAAATTCTGGCACAACCTCTTTCGGATTGAAAACGTCGTAGCCCATCATTTGAATAAACGGCATAATGATTGCGCTCTTTGTCGCCTCTTCTGTTAAGATGCTACACTTGACAGCATCGATTTTGTCTGCCAAGTTCTTTAATTGGTCTTTGATATCCATAGTTATTGTGTTTTTGGGTGTTATTCAATTGCAAAGATACGAATTTTTTCGTAAATTGCCAACATTTTTACTTTTTTGTTGATAATTTTTCAATAATTGATACAAGCTTAGAGTTTGTTGCTATAACTTCTGATGTTTGCGCCTGTGCGGTTTCTGCTATTTTTAGGAATTTTTCCGCCTCGCAAACTTTCATCTGCGCGTTACCTTTTAGAACATTTCCGCTCCCAACATTGTTATTTCCACTAAAGTTAGACGACTGGTTGTCGCTGTTTATCATTTCACCTCGTCCAAACAAAAGCCAATCCATGCTAAATTGAGGATAGCATTCAGCAATCTTTGTTGCAAGCGTAGCAGATATTGACTTTATTTTCCCATTTCTTATGTCGTAGAAATTTTGCGGTGTTGCGCCGATTTTATTTGCTAATTTTTTCAGTGAAATATCGAGGTGCTGCTCAATCATTTCAAGTTGTTGGGTTGCGTTCATAATATTTTTTTTCTTGTTTTTGTCAATTATTTGCTGTATCTTTGCAAAAAAATTAATACTTTGAGTTATGGGCGATGTTTCAATTTTATCAATTATAGCACTTGTTGTTTCAGCAGTAACATTTATCGGTAATTTGCTTATAGTGATACATTTAGAAAAATTACGCAAGCCCAACAAATAGGTCTATCTCTCGCCTGTTATTTTTCTTATGATTATCATCCCATATAAGCATAATTTTTGCTGTATTTATTTCCTCGTCTTTGTTTATTTTTATTGTAAAATTATGGTTTGAGCACAGTAGTTTATAGGGGTTTTCAGTATTTTCAAAATCGATAACTATTCCGTTCGTTTTTGATAATATGTGTATATTTTTTGCGTCCGATAGTCCAATGTTTGATATTATTAAATCGTCGTAATAGCCTTTTTTCTTTAATCTTTCAACATTTATCAAGGCACTTTTTTTGAGTGTATTTTCTTCTTTGTACTTTTGATTTGCGATATACGCTGCCCACCATGATACCAAAAAACTTAATGCTGCCAAAATAATTGCAATTATTGGTATTATTTCCATTTCCTTGTCTTGTTTTGATTTTTAGCGTTTTAATTCATCGCGGTTGATAACTTAATGCAAATTGTTAATAACTTTTCAATTACTTTCTTGTTTCTGTCAATTATTTGCTGTATCTTTGCACTGTCATTTGAATTATTATACGTTAAAAATTAAAAAAAGTTACAGACATGGAGGCAAAAAAAATCACAACAATTTTTGAAAGCAATTATCTATCAGATTTGGATAAGGCTTTGGGCAACTTGCAAATGTCATTGCAGTCGCTCGAAACAAGCATAGGCGAAGTTAGGGCAATGATGCGCGCAAACGAGTTAACACGATAAAACAATGGAACTGAAAGAACTAAACGACTGTACAAATTGCAGAAAAGTAAATGAATTTGATTTCAAAGATACAGATAATGGTAAGATGTGTGATTGTTGCGACCACATTCTGTGGCGAGTGGATTCATATTTCAAATTTAGCCTTGAAGAACTTCAAAACTTCGCCGACCGTATTTGCGAAAAACAACGGGAACAGTGTGCAACTAATTATGATGAGTATTGTAACCACAATAAATGCAATACGTGCTATAACGCAATAGTCGAAACAGAACAGCCAAAATTGGAGGATTTGATATGAAAACAACACAACTGCAATTAGTAACCTACGACCAAGCCAAACGATTAAAGGAGTTGGGGTTTGATTGGAAGTCATGCACATACTATGACAATAACGGCAATGAGTGGTTGTTTTGTGCGGATACTTTTGAAAAAGAAATTGAACCATTAACACACAGACCAACCGTTGCCCTCGCATTGAAGTGGTGTAGAGATGTGAAAATTGTAAGTAGCGGAATTTGCATGTCTGATGGCAAATCTTTTTTTGGAAGATTTGAATATTACGGTGATTGTTATCAAACAATTACAAGCAATAACTTTGAATTAACCGAGAGTGACTTACTCGATGAAATTATGGACATTTTAGAAAAACAAACGACATGAAAGTAACTGAAATCTACGGCACACATCTCGGAACGCTCGAGATAAAAAACGACAACATCGGATTGCGTTTCACTTGGATTAATGACGAAAACCGACTGCAAGGCTTTCGGCGCGGTGTCGGAAGTGTCAATCGGAAGTTTGGCGGATTGCGACACGCGCTCGACTACATTTTGAAAATAACAGAAAACGAATAAGCAATGGAAACACACGCACAACCACAGCAAACGGTCGCGATAGTCGACTATCACAAATTCCGCCACGATGTTGAATCGACTGTCTTGGAAAACTTGAAACAAGAGGCTGAAAATTTGACTGCGAAACGAATGTATTACACGACAAAAGAGGTCGCAAAGATTTTCGGAAAAACAGCCCAAACGCTAAACCGTTGGCACAAGCAAGGAATTTTGTGCTATTCAAAAGTTGGCGACGAAAACAGCCGTTTTGACAACCTTTATTCGATCGACGAGGTCAACGCCTTGCACGAGAATTTGAGGCGACAGCGGGAGCAGAAATCAGATTTTCAGCGTGAAAACCTTGTTAATCATATTGCGCTTGTTGTTCAGGCGTAAACGACGGAAATATGAACATAGGGAACGACACACATACCCAAAAATATAAATCTTAATCTATGGAAACAATCATATTAAAATCGCTCACGATGCGGAATTTTCGGGGCGAAAAAGAGCGGACAACGGAATTTAACGCCGACGTTACGACTATCAGCGGAGCGAACGGCTTGGGAAAATCTCGCCACTTCGATGCCTTTCTTTGGCTCCTATTTGGCAAAGACACAGAGGATAGAAAGGATTTTAACATTAAATCGCTCGTTGACGGAAAAACACAGGACAAAGTCGATACAGAGGTTTCGGCGGAGTTGGGATTAAACAATGGCAAAACAGTTAATTTACGCCGCGTTTACAAAGAAAAATGGGTAAAACCACGAGGGCAAGCCGTTGAACGCTTTGACGGACACGAAACAGAGTATTTCTGGAACGATGTACCGCTGAAACAATCCGAGTATATCGCCCGAGTGAACGACATCGTAAACGACACGGTTTTCAAAATGATCACCAACCCGATGTTCTTTGCAAGTATGAAATGGCAGGAACAACGCGAGCAACTTTTTCAACTCGCCGGCACAATAGCGGACGATGAGATCGCGCAACAAAACCCAGATTATTCCGCTCTGCTTGACAAGATAAGTGGAAAATCGCTGGCCGAGTTCAAGCGTGAGATTTCGGCACGGAAAAAGAAACTCCGGGACGAGCTGGAAACAATAGGGCCCCGAATTGACCAAACCCAAAAATTGATGCCAGAGACTGCCGATTTTGACAAGATCACGGCGGAAATCTCGGAACTTGAAAAACAAATCGAGCAGGCTGACATTGAAATTGCGGACCGTAAAAAAGCGGACGAACAGACTGCAAGGGAACGCAGAGATTTGATGAATGAGATTTTGGAACTTGAAAACAAGCAAACAAAAATCGTTTCAGAGGCAAACAAACAGGCACAAGAAACTGTAAACGCCGAAAACGCACAATATCGCAAACTCCAGCAGATAGTTGATGTTTTGCAAAGAGATATCGTGAAAATTGATAGCGAAATAGAGCAGTGCAACGCTGAAATTTCAACTATACAGAAAAAAATCGCAAACAAACAAACAGAGATTGACAATTTGCGCAATCAATGGGCAGACGAGAACGCAAAAGAGTTTTCGGGCGACTTGAGTTGTTCGGTTTGTATGCAACCGCTACCGGCGGACAGCGTTGATGCTCTGAAAGGGCTGTTTGAAACCAATAAATCAAATAAGCTCGACAGTATTAACAGCATCGGCGGTTCATTGAAATCAGAAATTGAACAGTTGGAGCAATCTTTCAAAAACGACGAAAAACGTATCGATGAACTACAAATCAAACGCTCTCAAAAAATGGCAGATATTGCCATTACTAATGAAAACCTTGAAAAAACAACCTTGAAAGAGGTTGCAGAGATTGATTTTTCGAAGCTTCCGAAGTTTATGGAAATTGAAACAAAAAAAGAGGGGCTGAATAAAAAGTATGAAAAACTGCAAAATCAACCGGAAGTTGGCGTATCGGACTTAATCACGAAAAAGCGTGAAATTTCAACGCAAGTCGAGCCGTTGAGGACTACACTCCGAAACCGTGATTTAATCGCGAAATACACCGCCGAAATTGCTGAACTTGGCAAAAAAGGAAAGGAGTTGGCACAGCAAATCGCAGATGCCGAACGAGAGGAACACACAATCGGGAATTCTATAAAAGCGAAAATCGAGGAATGCGAACGCAGGATTAACGGACTGTTTGAAATCGTTACGTTCCGACTGTTTGAATATACGATTGATGGAAACGAAATTGAGGTCTGCGTGCCGCTTGTGAACGGTGTGCCTTTTGGAGCTGTAAACACCGCTGGACAGATTAACGCTGGCCTTGATATTATCAACGCACTTGTTAAGCATTACGGGATTTCAGCTCCAATCTGGATTGACAACCGAGAAAGCGTGAACAGCATAATTGACACGAAGAGCCAAATCATCAATTTAGTAGTAACCACAGAGCCTACGCTCACAATTAGTTAAATCAACCAATAAAAAATCAAAACTATGGAACAAAACAAAGAAACGACAGCCGTTGAGGTTGTAAAAAAAGACGTCACCGCAAAGGTGTTGCAAAAGGTTGACCTGTTCAAAAAATCGGGCGAACTGCGCATTCCAGACGGTTATTGCCCAGAAAACGCTTTAAAATCCGCTTATTTGGTTTTGCGCGAGGCAAAAACAGCGTGTAGCAAACCAGTATTAGAGCATTGTACACAGGAAAGCATCGCCGACAGCCTTTTGAAAATGATTGTTTGGGGGCTTTCGCCTCTCAAAAAGCAATGTTATTTCATCGCATACGGCAACAAGTTGCAGTGCGACCCGGATTATTCCGGTAACATTTTGCTTGCAAAACGTTACGGAGGGCTTTCTGAAATCAACGGACACGCTATTTTTCAAGGCGACGATTTTGCTTTTGGAAATGATGCCGAAACGGGGCGCAAGAAAATCATCAAACACGAACAAAAACTTGACGATTTTGGAAAAGATGTTATCGGGGCTTACGCTGTTTACACGTTTCAAGATGGAACAACAAAGGCGGAAATTATGAACATTAATCAAATCAAAAACGCTTGGGGAATGGGCGGCACAAAAGGCAGCTCGCCAGCACACAACAAGTTTTCAGACCAAATGGCTATAAAAACCGTGATAAACAGGGCTTGTAAGTTGATAATTCGTTCGTCAGACGATGCGGTTTTATACAGCGACAGCAAAGACCCAATTGATACTGAATACATTGATGTTACCGAAGCCGTGCATCAAGAAATCGAGGAAAAAGCCAACACAAAAACAATCGGCCTTGAAGAGGTCAAGGAAACAGAAGCTGCCACCGTTGAAACGGTGCAGGAAACACCGTCGGAAACAACTGAACAGCCATCGGAAGTCAAAACAGACGGAAAACCTAAATTGAATTTTTAGTTATGAAACTGAAAGTTTTATCATCAAATTCAAAAGGAAATTGCTATGTCCTCGATAACGGCGCTGAGGCGTTGGTTATCGAGGCTGGCGTTCCGCTCTCTGAAGTAAAAAAGGCGGTTGACTTCGATATTTCGCGGATTGTCGGCTGTTTGATTTCGCACGAACACAGCGACCATGCGAAATATGCCGACAAATTTGTTCAGGCGAGAATACCGGTGTTTGCATCACGAGGCACTATCGATGCACTTGGAAGCAAGGGTAAAGGAATTGAATCGCCTGGAATGGCATTTGCGTTTGAAATAGGAGGCTTCAAGGTTATGCAATTTCCAGTTAAACATGATGCGTCGGAACCGTGGGGATTTTTAATCCAGCACCACGAAATCGGCACATTATTATTCGCAACCGACACCTACTATCTGGAATACAAGTTTAACGGACTAACAAACATTTTGATTGAATGTAACCACTCAAACGAGCTGTTGAAACAACGCTTTGAGGATGGAAAGATAACCGACGGACAGTACAACCGAGCGTTGCAGTCTCACATGAATTTTGAAACTTGTAAAAAAACGCTACTTGCGAACGACCTATCACAAGTGAATAACATCGTTTTGATACACCTTTCAGACGGAAATTCAAATGCAAAAGAGTTTCAGCAGGGTATCGCCCAAGCGACTGGGAAAACCGTGCATATCGCCGAAAAAGGGCTTGAAATAAACATTAATAAAACACCGTTTTAATTATGAGAATGACAGAAGAAGAGGCTTTGGATTATTATATGTCAAGAAAAAGCCAAATACCAAAATGCCAAGAAAAAGCTGAATGCTTGCGTGGAAACGGGTGTTTCTGCGAGGAAAGAAAAAATGCTATTAACAAAATAAGACTCGGAAGATTATGATGGAAAAAATTTGGAATATAATTATTGGAATTACTGTAATTTTAATTTTAGGAGCAAAAATTACGACTACTGTTGCCGGTGTGATTTCGCTTTTTGACGGAGAATATACGAGAGCAACGGCGCTATTCGTTTTGTTCATTATGCTTTCAACTAAATACGATGCGCTAACAAAATAACTATGACACACGGTAGTTTATTCAGCGGAATTGGCGGATTTGATTTAGCCGCACAGTGGGTAGGTTGGACAAACGTGCTCAACTGCGAAATAGACCAATTTTGCCAAAAAGTACTAAAATACCACTTCCCAAATTCACAACAATATGCAGACATCACAAAAACAGATTTTACAAAGTACAAAGGATCAATTGACGTTGTTTCCGGAGGATTTCCCTGCCAACCGTTCAGTGTTGCAGGGAAGCGAAAAGGCGCGTCAGATGACCGTTTTCTATGGCACGAGATGTTACGAGCAATACGAGAGATTGAGCCGTCATGGGTCATTGCTGAAAACGTTCGTGGGCTTATTAGTCAAGACGGTGGATTGGTATTCGGACAAGTGTTATCTGACCTGGAAGATGCAGGCTACGAAGTGCAGCCGTTTGTTATTCCAGCTGTCGCCGTTGGCGCGCCGCACCGAATAGACAGGATTTGGATTGTCGCTACTAAAAACTCCGACACGAATGGACGGTATAATATCGACTGGGAAAAAGAATCCGACACCTGGAAACTCTGGAACATTGGGGCAGGAAATAGCGAGCGGCTACGCCCCAACGATGAAAAAATTGGAGCTGCTTCCAACCGTGCAAACGCAAGGACTGAAAATCTGCAACAAGCAGGGGAAAACGCAATTTGTAAACTTGCGATTGCTTCCGACACCAAAATCACAGGACGAAAGGCACGCCAAACGGGACAGAAAAAAGAGCAATTTAGGAGAGGAAATGAGCGAGTTGAGTTATCAAACCACTGGGGAAACTTCCCAACTGTCAGCCCATTTTGTGGAGGAAATAATGGGCTTTCCATCGAATTGGACGGTATTACCTTTTCAAAGTGGAGGAGAGAAAGTATAAAGGCGTACGGAAACGCCATAGTTCCGAAAGTCGCCTATCAAATTTTTAAAACAATTAATCAAATAGAAACATTATGAAAAATACAGAAAAACACTACGAATTAACGCAAGAATTTAAGATTAACATTTTTGGCGTAAAGTTATTCAGAATACGCGCAACAAAAAAAGTGCGAGAGATTGAAATTGGAACGCTTGGCGGTTGGGTTTCCGACAATGCAAGGGTTTCCGACAATGCATGGGTTTACGGCAATGCAGAGGTTTACGGCAATGCAGAGGTTTACGGCAATGCAAGGGTTTACGGCAATGCAAGGGTTTCCGGCAATGCAAGGGTTTCCGACAATGCATGGGTTTCCGACGATGCAAGGGTTTCCGACAATGCATGGGTTTACGGCAATGCAGAGGTTTACGGCAATGCAGAGGTTTACGGCAATGCATGGGTTTACGGCAATGCAGAGGTTTACGGCAATGCAGAGGTTTACGGCAATGCAAGGGTTTCCGGCAATGCAAGGGTTTCCGGCGATGCAAGGGTTTCCGGCGATGCAAGGGTTTCCGGCAATGCAGATTACTGCTGTTTTCAGTCGTTTGGAAGCAATGGTAGAACAACTACCGTTTTCCGAGAAAAGGAAAACAAGATTAAAATTTCTTGCGGATGCTTTTTTGGAAGTATTGAGGAATTTGAAAAAGTCGTTGAAGGAACACACGGCGATAATAAATTTGCGCGCGAATACAAGTCGATAATAGAAGTGATAAAAATTAAATTTGATATAAAATGAGACGAGAAAGTTTTGTGTTTTACAGAAGTTTCTACGAGGCGATAAAAGAACTGCCGAGAGATATTCAAGGTGAGATTTACACGGCCGTAATGGAGTACGGTCTAAACGGTAATGAAATTGAAAATCTAAAGCCGATCGCTCGTAGTATTCTTGCGCTGGTAAAGCCACAAATAGAATCAAACAACAGGAAATTTTCTGGAGGACAGAAAGGGGCTGATTTTGGGCATCTTGGAGGTCGTCCAAGGAGTGAAAAAAAACCCCAACAAAACCCCTCGGAAACCCCAACAAAACCCCTCGGAAACCCCAACAAAACCCCTAATGTAAATGTAAATGACAATGTAAATGAAAAAAAAGAAGTTACTATCGTAACTTCCAAAAAAGACTTTGACCTATCGTTTATCGAAAAAGATTTTGAAAAAACGTTTTTACAATTTTTTGAGTACCGCAAAGAATTAAAAAAACCGTTCAAAACTCAAATCGGCGTCGAGGAGGAGTACAAGAATTTGAAATTTTTATCAAAGAATTGTCCAGAAACAGCAAAAAAAATCGTAGAACAGTCAATCAGGAACGAATGGCAGGGATTATTTGAATTAAAAACACAAAACACGCAACAACAAAATGGAACAGCAAAAAACGCTCACGGAGCAAGTAAGAGAGGCACTGAGCCAACACAAGATGCCCAGTATTTTACGAAAATTTGATGTAGGTTGGAACCAATTCGTTACGAAATGGATAATTGAACTAAAAAAATGCGGCGTAAACCAATGCGACGACACATCTGCAATTCAATTGATACCAGATTGGCTTGAAAACGGAAAGCAGAGTTTATTGATTTCAGGGGGTGTTGGAAATGGAAAAACAACGATTGCTAGCGCACTAAAAAACTCGCACAACGACAGTTGCAAAGACAATCTCAGAGAGGAAAACATTGCAAAATATGTAACAGCAAGGCAAATAATTGGTATGGCTATGCAGGGCCGTGAAACCAAAACAAGTCAAACACTCAAATCGTTGCACGACTGCTATGGCTTGATAATTGACGATTTAGGCATTGAGCAAGCAGAGATCAACAATTATGGAACGATCGAAACCCCTGTGATTGAACTGCTCGAAAAACGGTACGAAAAACGTTTGCCAACAATCATCACGACAAACCTCGATATGGAGCAAATCAAAGAAAAATACGGCATTCGCATTCACGATAGGATAATTGAACAGTATTCAATCATCGGACTAAATCAAAAATCATTCCGAAAATGAACACCGGCGTAAAAATAAAACTTCAAGGCAAAACTTTCTTTGTTGATAGCCAAGATGTGGATTTTCTTTCCGATTTTCTGCGTTTTTCTGATGACAGGCGGACGAAAAAACTGTTTTTGACCATGAGTGCCGTAAAGGAAAAAACAGTGCAGGAAAACCCGAATTTAACAGAATTGCAAGTTGAGCAGGAATTGTCCTACATCTTGAAACAATCTGGGTATCACCCTGCGGACATTGCGCGGTTTTTGAAACTCGGCCGCACGCACGTTTACAAAAATGAGAAAGTCGTCGAGAACGCACTTTGGGCAGAACAGCGGTCGGGAATTTCCGAAAAAACGATGAAAAAACGCATTGAGGCAATGAAAACTTTTTCACAAAGCCTCGTAACTCAAAAAAAATAAAATAACTTTGCAATACAATAACGGCTCGTTCTGTTTCGTAACTTGAATGTTTTATGAAATAATTTGAATGACATCAAGCGAGCCGTTTTTTTTTCACTTGAATTTTATGGGAATACACGATAAGATAGAGCGCGCAATCGAAATTTGCAAAATAGCAGAAAATTTAGCAAAACACCAAAATATGACTGTTGAACTTAGATATTCGGGTGGAAAAGATAGCGACATTTTGCTTGACATTGCAAAAAAAAGTGGTATAGATTTTGATGCCGTATTTCAAAACACAACTGTAGAAAACCCAATAACAGCAAAGTATATCAGAGAGCGAATGAAAACGGAAAATATAAAGTGGGTGAACCCACCGAAAAACTTTTATGAGATATGCAAAGATAAGAAAATGCTGCCAAGCATTTGGATTAGATTTTGTTGCAAGCCATTAAAATACAATGCCAAAAAGAATGTTGTCACATTGCTCGGAATACGAAAGGCAGAAAGCAAAAAAAGAGAGTCGTTATGGAATGAATTTTCAGATAAAAAGAAATTACGATTACCGTTTTCAGAATTTTCAAAATTATTCGATGAAAAGTGCAAGCAAAAAACAGCGCACTTCAACCCGCTGTTCAATTTTACAAATAGAGACGTTAAAGAGTATATCAGAATAAACAATCTACAGATAAACCCAATATATAAAACACAAACAAGATGTGGTTGTTGGCTTTGTCCATTTGCAAGTGTTAAGGAAAAAATTAATGTGATTAAACAAAATCCAAGCATATTGAAACCACTTGTTAAACTGTGCGATTTTTTGGCTGCTGAAAAACCAAACTACACATCTGAACAACATTTAGAGATGTTTATTAAAGGTCGTCATTACAAACAACAACCTCAGATGTTTTCCGTGTGTAGCGAGCTAAAACAAATTTTAGAGGTTCAAAAAGAATAATTTTTCACAAAACACTGTAACCACTAACTAGTCTTGTAATTTTGCGGTAAAATTGCGGAAACCGCAAAAAGAACAATGAAAACAGACGGGAAGATACCAAAACAGCATATAATTGACATTGCGGATTTTATGTTCGCAAACCCAACCGTAAAGACGGCGGTTGTTATCGCCAAATTTGCGGATAGTTTGCGGAAATCCAAAAGGAGCGTCGAGGGCTACATCACAAAGGCACGCGAGTATAACAAGGGCCGAATTATCGAGGACGAAAAGGTAAAGGCTGAAGCTCGCCGTAAACATATCATTGAGCAGGACGAAACAATGTTAATGCGCAACCGTGACAGGGCGTTAGAATTACTTTGGGAAATCGCAGAGGGTAAAAAATCCGATGCGTTCGGCATACGAACAAATGCAATCGACAAAATCGCAAAATATGAGCATTTCGATGAAAAGCCGCCACCACCGCCCGAGCAATCGCAAGGCGAGCGCGAGAAAGCAATCGAAAAGATAATGCAAAAGCAGTTAGAGGTGTTCAATGATTTATTTTACAGCGATTTCAATTACATGGATTTGCCCGGCGGTAGAGGTCGTGGCGCATCGTTCGCCCTTTCGTCTTATCTCGTTGCAGGGGTTTTGGGCGACGATTACTTCCGTGCAGTCGCAATGCGCTACAACGATACATCAATTTCAACTGGTATTTGGCAGGACATTTTAGACCGTATCGATGAATTCGATTTGCACAAGTTTCTGAAAGTAACATCAGTCCCACGCAAGATTATTTGTCTTGAAACTGGGAATTTCATATCAGCAACGGGGTTTGTCGGCTCAAAGGAAAAAATGAAAGGCCTCGCTGGTTACAACGTTGTTTCCGTTGATGAAGCGAACGAAGTGCCGGAATTTTTGATTAACAAGCTGCTCGATACTATCAGAACGGTTAAGGGGAAAAACCGTGTTATTCGCGCGTTCAACCCACCGTCGAAACGGCATTATATTTGGAAAGATTACGTTATTGAGCCAACAAAAGGCGGTTATACATACAAGCCAAAGGCGGACACGCTTATTTCTGCAATTATCAGTTCGTACAAGGATAACGATTATTTGTCCGAGAGTTATTTACAGCGTATTGAGGGCAAACGGGCTACCGACGAAAATTACTATTTCGGACAATACGCCGGATTGATAACCGATAATCCGACAGGACGGATTTTCAACTGGAACACTTGCACGGTCGCAGACTTCAAAAGCATTGACGGAAATTCTGCATACGGTTTGGATTTTGGTTTTTCAGACGATCCGAACGCCCTCGTTGAAATCAAGCGACACGGAAACAAGATTTACCTGCGTGAGCATATCTACAAATCCGGGCAGTCCGACAAACAGTTGATTGACGAGTTGTTGTTGCTCGGTATTGACTTTAGGCCCTTAATCGTGTGCGATAGTTCCGCCGACACCCGAATACACAACCTTTTGACTTCAATTGACGGAACACACGAATACAAAAAGGGGTTCAACGCTCAACCGTGCGAAAAGGGAGCAGGCTCGATTTTGGACGGAATCGGAATAATGAAAGAATACGAATTGATTGTGTGCGAGGACAGCGACAATTTGATTTCCGAGCTATCGGACTATAATTGGCAAATCGACCGTGACGGCATTGTAACAGAAAAGCCCGTCGATAAAAACAACCACTTAATTGATGCGAGCCGATACGTTATTTCGTGGATTAAAAAATATGGGTTATAAATTTTTTCACAAAACGTTGTAACTTCATTTTTACGCAGTAATTTTGTGCCGTTATTCCATAGTGAAACTTTGAGGTCGTAGGCGGTGTGATAGCCGCCTGTCGTCTCAAAGGAAACAAAAAAAAACGCAAAATTATGAAGTGGTCCATCAAGTTAATCACAATTGCAGTAATCGCACTTTCAGTCATTGTTACAACTTGCACCTCATGCACTTCACAGCGACAGATGAACAATCTAATCGCGCAGCACACGCTTGAGCTTCACGAAGTCAATGCGCAGTTAAGCACAGCCAATGAGGAGCTTATTAGACAAACGGCAATGCTTGACAGCCTTATGGGGCTTCCCGAGCAAATACGCGAGGTTATTATTACGCAAGACCGCATAATCGACAACACCGACAGCCTTGTTATTATCAACAATAATATGCTGCGTAGGCTGCACAGAATTGAGGACAATACCGACACAATAATTCAGATTTTAAGGCAGCGCACGGTGTTTGACGATAAATTTTGAAACAATGGAATACACGGTTATACTTGAGAAATTGACAGAATTAAACGGCGTTTGCTGGGTAAATAGTGGCGTTGTTGTCATTCTGATAGCGGTTGTTTTGGGGCTTGGAAAAATGATTTACACGATGTCAAAAACAGTGTTGAATTTGTTTGGTATCATTCAAGAATTGAAAGCCAAGAATAAAGACCAGACCGACGAAATTTCAACGCTGAAACGCAACATCTACAAACTTGAAAGTAAGATCGACGAGCTAATAGATAAAAACGGCACGAAATGAAAAAGATTTTGAAATTGATAAAAGCGGTATTCGCACGTGTAGAGCGTTCGCAGTTTGTAGAACGCAATTACTACCGACCAGACGACGTAAACTTCGATGAGGTTTTTGAGCAAAAAGAACGAGAAATTGACGCAGAAATTAAACGACTATCAAAACTACAAAATACAATGAGAACATCACGCTATTACAATGATTCGCATTTCCCGAACGGGTCAATGCAAGCAATGTCGCAAGCACTTTTGAATATGCTTGACGATTCAACCGATTATATGCGCCAGCACTACCGGGCGAATTACTTGCACGATATTTCAAGCGCTGGGCGTACACACGCAAACGAAATCGCAAAGGGTCGCAATGGAAATTCCGCCCACGTAATAACCGACGAGGGTAGCGATGCCGTCGATATTCGCAACAGGGGCGAAAGCCGTTTGCGTTATTGGCTTTTGCGTTCGCTTTTTCACGCTGGATGTCGCAGGGTTGGCATAAATTTCCCGTTGAATTTTTACCATGCAGATGTTTCGACGCGTCCGCACCATCAAGCACATCAAGACGTTTTGTTCACATACTAATTCGATACAAAGATGGGAATTTTCGGCAGATTTTTCAAAGCAATAACGAGACGGATACAGGGCTACAGCGGCGTCGGTTTCTTTGGCGATTTTGATGCTGTCGATTATATTAACGCTGTAATAATTCGCCGAATCTCGCCGATTGCTTTTGCAGATTTTTACATCACGGACAAGGACGGAAACGATACAGACCATTTGCAAAAGGAGTTTCTTGACGAAAACTTTTTGCAAATTTACCTGCAAATGAC